>Ga0315907_10000031_pt1:0-107500 | contig 194063 bp, 189 predicted proteins | sample LakEriMetagenome_3_FD_203525 | JGI IMG/M metagenome (GOLD analysis project Ga0315907, IMG submission 203525) | Freshwater fungal communities from buoy surface, Lake Erie, Ohio, United States - Buoy 12 MA123 | ecosystem: Environmental > Aquatic > Freshwater > Lake > Lake biofilm...
AGCCTTTTTGCATCATGCGCGGTTGTGCATGGCCTATGGCGCGGCAGTCGTCGTGATGGCGTTCGACGAGACCGGTCAGGCCGACACCAAAGAGCGCAAGGTCGAAATCTGCAAGCGCGCTTATGACTTGCTGGTCGGCATTGGGTTCCCGCCCGAAGACATCATTTTCGATCCCAATATTTTTGCGGTGGCAACGGGGATTGAAGAGCATAATAATTACGGCGTCGACTTTATCGAGGCGCTGAAAGAGCTGCGCGTTCTGTGCCCGCATGCCCATTATTCGGGTGGCCTTTCCAACCTGTCCTTTTCCTTTCGCGGCAACGAGCCTGTCCGCCGCGCGATGCACTCGATTTTCTTATATCATGCGATCCCTGCTGGCCTCGATATGGCGATCGTTAACGCCGGGCAGTTGGATATCTATGACGATATTGACCCGGAACTGCGGGTGGCGTGCGAAGATGTGATCCTCAACCGCGACCCCGATGCCACCGAGCGCCTCATCACCTTGGCCGAGAAATATCGCGGCACGGATATAGCGCAGGAAAAGGCCGAGGCTGAATGGCGCGGCTGGGAAGTTAAAAAGCGGCTTGAGCATGCCTTGGTCAAAGGCATTGATGCGCATATCGTCGACGACACCGAAGAAGCGCGACTTGCGATCAAGGCGGCTGGCGGCAGGCCTATCGAGGTAATCGAAGGCCCGTTGATGGACGGCATGAATGTCGTGGGCGACTTGTTCGGGTCGGGCAAAATGTTTCTGCCGCAGGTCGTGAAATCGGCGCGCGTTATGAAAAAAGCCGTCGCGCATCTGTTCCCTTATATCGAGGCGGAAAAAGAAGTCGGCGCGAAGGGCAAGGGCAAGATCATCATGGCGACCGTCAAGGGCGACGTGCATGATATCGGCAAGAATATCGTTGGCGTTGTGCTGCAGTGTAATGGTTTTGAGATTGTCGATCTGGGCGTGATGGTCCCGTGGCAAGACATATTGAAAGCGGCGGTCGACAATGATGCCGACATGATCGGACTGTCCGGCCTGATCACGCCTTCGCTGGACGAGATGGTCACCGTCGCTGAAGAAATGCAGAAGGCCGGTATGACGATGCCGTTGATGATCGGCGGCGCAACCACGTCCAAAACGCATACGGCGTTGCGGATTGAGCCTGTCTATTCAGGCCCCGTCATTCATGTGCTCGATGCTTCGCGCGCTGTCGGTGTTGCGGGCACATTGGTCAGCGATACTATGGCTGAAAAGTTCGTCGCTGACACCCGCGCCGAATATAGTCACATCCGCGATGCCCGCGCTGGCAAGACCGCAAAGCCATTGGCTTCGCTCGACGAAGCCCGCGCCAATGGGTTCGAGATTGATGAGACGTTGAAGCCCGCACCGCCATTACAGCCTGGCGTGCATGTCTATGATGATTGGGACCTTGCGGATCTGCGCAATTATATCGATTGGACGCCGTTTTTCCGCGCATGGGAATTGCATGGCAATTACCCCGATATTCTGACCGACGAAGTCGTTGGCGAAAGTGCCACCAGCCTGTTTGCCGATGCCAATGCGATGCTCGATAAAATCGTCAGCGAAAAATGGCTCCGCGCAAAGGGCGTTGCGGGCCTGTGGCCATGCTGGCGCGATGGCGATGATGTTGTGGTCTATTGCGAAAACACCGAAGCCCATATCCGCCTGCCGTTCCTGCGGCAGCAAATCGCCAAGCGCGAAGGCAGGGCGAACATGTGTCTGGCCGATTTCATCAGCCGCGATGGCGACTGGATTGGCGGATTTGCCGTGACAACTGGCCATGGCATCGGCACGCATTTGGCGCAGTTTAAAGCCAATATCGATGACTATTCCGACATCATGTTGAAAGCGCTCGCTGACCGTCTGGCCGAAGCTTTTGCCGAGCGGATGCACGAGCATGTCCGTACAACATTATGGGGTTATGCGCCCGACGAGCAATTCACCATCGAGGCGCTGAACCGTGAAGAATATCGCGGCATCCGGCCCGCGCCGGGTTACCCCGCATGTCCGGATCACAGCCTGAAGCCGATATTGTTCGACCTGCTGGATGCGACCCAGAAAACGGGCATTACGTTAACCGAAAGCTTTGCCATGTTGCCCACCGCAGCGGTCAGCGGCTTTTATTTCGGGCATCCCCAAGCGGAATATTTCGGCGTTGCGCGGATTGGCGAAGATCAGGTTGCGGACTATGCCGCAAGGCGTGAACTCGATTTGGATCGGGCACGGCAGTATCTGAGGCCAAACCTCAACGAATGATCTGCAGTTCAGGGCAATATTAGATTTTACGGACGGATGCCCATGAAGAAAACGGCGCTCTTTGTCCTGACCCTAACGCGACAAAAGCAACGTGGAGCAGCATTTTTACTGTCTGCTTTGTCGCTTTAACGGTGAACGTGGCTCTGTTTTATTGCGGGTGGTCTCAACATTGAGAAAGAGCCGTGCGCGCTTTCGCGTGCGCGGGGCGATATTCTCAAAGCCAATCCTACATTGCAAGCGTGGACATGCCTCCAGCCCGTGCAGCGGCCATCACCGCCCCTGCGCACGCCACCTGCGCACGACGCGGTCCAATATTTCGGCTTCGCCCCCTGTTTCGCGCCAAAGCTTGCTGAACAGCGGGTCTTCCGATGCCGGGCGTTTATCCGCTTCCAAATGGTCGAGCGACACGCGGATGGGAATGCTGACACCTTCGCCGCAGATAATGCATTCGCGGTTGCGCAAGGCAGGGACGGCATCCAGGAAACCGCGCGCCCCTTCGGGCATGGCGGCGCGGACAAATGCCTGATCGCGTTCATTGTTCAATCGCATCGAAATGATCGTGCCGCATTGCGACAGCACGCCTTCGGCCAAATCGGACGGACGCTGCGTAATCAGGCCAAGCGACACACCATATTTACGGCCTTCCTTGGCAATGCGTTCAAGGATGGAGCGCACCGCGCTGTTTTTGAAAACGCGATCCGACGGAATGTAGCGATGGGCTTCTTCACAGACGAGCAGGATGGGGCGCTGCGCTTCGTTGCGCGGCCAGATGGCATAGTCAAACACCAGACGTGACAGCACCGCGACAACGGTCGACGTGATGTCGGAAGGCACGCCGGACACATCGATAATCGAAATCGGTTTGCCATGTGATGGCAGACGGAAAATCTTACCGACAAAATCGGCCATGGTGTCGCCGACCAGCAGGCCTGAAAACATGAAATTGTAGCGGGGATCGGCTTTCAGCTCGTCAATTTTGCTCTTCAACCGCATGAACGGCGCGGACGACGTTGCCTTGTCGAGCTTACCCATTTCATTCTGGATGATGTTGGTCAGGTCAGACAATAAATAGGGGATTGGCGCATCCACCGTCAGCTTGCCAATCGTTTCGGCAATCCGGTTTTTGGCCCGCGCCTGCAACAGGCATCGGGCGAGAATGTCTGAGTCAATTTGCCTGTCGTCGCCGGTGGAGGTGACGAACACTTCGCAATGTTCGGCAAAGTTCATCATCCAATAAGGCATGGCCAGATTGTTGACGTCGAACAACGCGCCATTCTGTTTGAACGCCGCACTATATTCGCCATGGGGGTCAATCATGACGATATGGCCGTCAGGGGCGATCTCGCACATTTTATGTACGATGAGAGCGGCGCAGGTTGATTTGCCGGTACCCGTTGAACCCACGAGCGCGAAATGCTTGCCGAGCATCGCGTCGACATATAGCGCGCCGCGAATATCCTTGGTTGGGACAACGGTGCCGATTTCAACATGCGCGCGCGCGTCGGTGGCATAGACTTGAGTCATGTCCGCGCTCGACACAGCATAGACTTCGCTTCCGGGGATTGGATAACGCGTAACCCCGCGGCGGAAATTGGAAATCTTGCCGGTCAGGCGTTCTTCGTCGCCTTCGCCCAGAAAATCGACTTGCGCCATAATGACCCCATGGTCACGGTCATGCATGCGCTGTGTGCGGATACTTGCGAGCAGCCAATTATTGCCAATGCGAATCTTGATTTGGCTGCCCACTTGTCCGGCCATCGCAATGCTGGGATCGCCATGTGACATCAGCTTGGTTAATATGCTGGCGTCGAGGGTGATTTGAGAACTTGATCCGGCAATGTCCATAACAAAGCCGATAGGGTGCAGCGCATCCGTCGCTTCTGTTTGTCCCCGTTCACTGGGTTCTGCGGACGTAGACGGCCGATGCTCTGTCATATCCATCGTTCAACTGCCTTTGATGTAAGGAAGCGGCCAGCGATAGGTACAGAAGGTAAAGATATATTTACCATGGGGATGGAAATGGCCCCGTTAGGCCCGCTTAAAAGCGCTGGAAAACATATCCGGCGAACCAGCCAAGCAGCAATGATACAAGCACCGCCATCGCACCATAGAACAAGGCATAATCCTGCGCCATGACGGTCACCAGTTGCTCAAACCCGGTTTTGCGTATCCGCACTTGGACATTGTCGTCCGCCACAATGACGCGGCCATTGCGGATCAGCAATGTTTCGGCGGTATATGTGCCAACAGGGACGCTCGATGGAATATTCAGGCGCGCGCGGTACAATACTTGATCGGTGATTTCGACGGTGCCCGCCTCTTGCCGGAAAAGACCGTTGCGGCGGTTCAGATCGACAAGGCCATCGACAAAGCGTTTTTGCTCTGCGGCATCGACTTCACCGCTGGGCGACAATTGCAATCTTTCCAGGCCAAGTTCGTAAATAGCCGCGGTCTTACTATCAACGATCTCGCGCAGCGGGCGGGATGATGCGATTGCGTAATAAGCAGGGACAGAGCGGAAATCGGTGCTGTCGGCGTTAATCCAGATGCCCGCAATCTTCTGCTTTTCGCGCAGCGTGACGGGACGCGTTGGCCCGCGCAGGACAACGGCGACGTCCACTTGACCCTCTGGTGCAACGCCGCGCGGGTAAATGATCGCGCCAAATAACAGCATTTCAGCGCCGGTGAATCCTGATTGAATGTTGATTTCGCGCTGCGACACATCGGGCACCAGCTTGGGCACATTTTGGGCGCCCGCCGCCACCGGCAGCAAAAACAGGAACAGGGCGATCAAGCGCATCACAGGGCTTGCAACGTGTAGATTTCGTCTGGACGCCAGCCAAGGCCAAGCGCCATCCGGATGGCGACGAGCAGGACAATGATTGCCAGAAACAAGCGGAGATATTCAGGGCGCATCCGTTGCGCCAATCGTGCGCCAATTTGCGCGCCCGTGACACTGCCGATCAGCAAGAATACCGCGAGCACAATATCGACGGCCTTGGTGGTCAGGCTGTGCATCATGGTGGATGCCATGGTGACGAACAATATCTGAAACAAAGATGTGCCCACCACAACCTGCGCGCCCATGCCGAGCAAATAGAGCATGGCGGGTACCATGATGAACCCGCCGCCCACGCCCAACAGCATGGTCATAATGCCCGTGATGAAACCCAATATCAGCGGTGCGAGTGGCGAAATATACAGACCCGACCGGTAGAAACGCCAACGCATCGGCAAATTGGCTACCAAGGGATGGTGCCGCCGTTTCGCCGCGGGCACCGGTTTACCGGCACGGGTCGCGCGCACGCTGGTCAGGCTTTCTTTCGCCATCATTCCGCCGATGCTGCCCAACATGATGACGTACAGGATGTTGATGACGGTATCGATCTGGCCAAGCGCTTCCAATATTTCAAAGATCGCAGCGCCCGCAGCTGTGCCGAAAATGCCGCCAAAAACCAACACGGCGCCCATTTGGAAATCGACACCGCCGCGTTTCATATGCGCAAAAACGCCCGATACACTTGCGCCGGTTACCTGCGTGGATGCGGATGCTGCGGCAACGGCTGGCGGGATGCCGTAGAAAATAAGCAGTGGCGTGGTCAGGAACCCGCCGCCCACGCCAAACATTCCAGACAACACGCCGACGCCGCCACCCAGCAGGATGATGACCAGCGCATTGACCGACAAATTGGCTATAGGAAGATAGATATCCATGTTTGACCAACGGACCCTAACGGCATTTAGCGGCAGGATAAAGGCTGGTGCTTAGAAACTGGTGGACAATGTTACCGCTGGCCCATTGCGCGGCTGTGCGTGGCCCGCAACACGCACACGCCAGCTTGCGTCAAACTGGAAAACCGCGCTGCCCGCGCTGATATTTGCGCGGATATTTGGGCCGATATCCATGCGCATGACATTGTCTTGCCCGCCGCCCCATACGCCTGCGCCAATCGCAAAAGATGCCCGTTGCGATTGTGCGATGGACCGATGTGCTTGCGCCGCCACATCGGCAAAGGGGCCGCCGCCTTGCCCTGAAACAAAGCCGGCCTGACCATAGCCATCCAACCGGAAACCAAGTGGCAATTTTACGCCAGACTGCCCGCCAGCGACCAAGGCCGCAAATGCGTCGGGCCGGTTTTCGCGAAATCTACGCTCGGCAATGACCTGCACCGGAATGCGCGCGACGGGTCGCCAACGCACCCCTGCTGCCAACTCCCTTTCACGCACGCTGCCATGCGCAACCGATACCCGGCCAGCGATGGATAGGCGCGATAGGTTAGGATTTCCGGAGAAGCGCAGGACAGGGATTGCGGCAATCACGGCGCTTTGGCTGCCGCCATATTGCCCTCGCTCAAGGTCTTGCGTTTCGTATACGAATGGCTCGGATATGGTGCGTTGTTCAATAGCCGCAAAAATTTTCGCGGCATCCTTGCGCGTTGCGGCATTCAATTTGCGCCGCGCCGCGTCCAACCTTTGATCTACAGTGAAGTGTGAAATTCCCAGAGAACGGCCGATTTCTTTGGACGTCATGTGGTCGTCGACCAGCCTAAGGCACGCCTTTTGACCTTCGGTCAACTCAACCGATTCATCCGCCATCGGATCAGTATCTGCACCCTCAATAGTCCGATTCAATGCCACCATATTGGCCATATTTAATGCCCTTTTGGAGGTTTCTAGACCAACCGAAACCGCTAAGGCAAGGGATTTGCTCAATGTTTTGTGCTGCGCTTGCTATCAATTATGCGGGCGGGCATATAGCTGGACGATGACTGAAACGCCCCAAAAGCGACCCAACCAATCCGCATTGCGTGCGTTTCTCGGCAGCGAGGCAACCGGCGGCATCTTGCTGATGGCGGCAGCGGCTTTGGCGCTGCTCGTAGCCAATTCGCCTTTTGCCGATAGTTATGCCCATTTCGTGCACGCGGTGATTGGGCCGGAATTAACACCAAAACTTGGTCCGATGACCGTCCATCTCTGGATAAATGACGGTCTGATGGCGATATTTTTCCTGTTGGTCGGGCTGGAGATTAAGCGCGAATTTGTCGACGGCCATCTTTCAACATGGAACGATAGGCGCCTTCCCATCATTGCCGCGGCGGCGGGCATGGTTGTTCCGGCGCTGATCTATCTGGGCGTGGCGGGCGGCGATCCAGATCTGCACCGCGGCTGGGCGATACCCGCTGCAACCGATATTGCATTTGCCATAGGCGTGCTGGCTTTATTGGGCAGCCGCGCCCCTGCATCTTTGAAACTGTTTTTAACCACGGTTGCAATTGTCGATGATATGGGCGCGGTCGCCATCATTGCTGTGTTCTACACTGCGGAACTGAACGTCATGGCGTTGGCCGCAGCAGGTGCCATCTGGCTGTCGATGATGGCGCTCAATCGTTTTCGGGTGCATGTGCTTTGGCCCTACCTCATCCTTGCGGCCTTGCTGTGGTATGCGACATTGCTGTCTGGCGTTCATGCCACGATTGCCGGAGTCATGGCCGCATTTGCCATTCCGTTTCACCGGACAATCGCAGCCCCCGATGCCGAAGATTCGGCGCTACACCGGCTTGAACATGCGTTGGTAAAGCCTGTCGCATTTTTCATTGTGCCTATATTTGGCTTTGCCAACGCGGGCGTTTCGCTGGCCGGCACAAGCGTTGCTGCATTGGCTGCGCCGCTTCCGCTGGGCATTGCCATGGGGCTGTTTCTGGGCAAGCAAATCGGCATCTTCGCAAGCGTCTGGCTTTCCGTGAAGCTTGGAATTGCAGTCCGTCCAAAGGATGCCAGTTGGGTGCACGTCTATGGCGTCGCGTTGCTGTGCGGGATAGGTTTCACCATGAGCCTGTTTATCGGCGGCCTTGCCTTTGTCGGGCCGGAACAATCCGATGCGGTCAAAATTGGCGTTTTGATGGGGTCGGTGGTGTCCGCAATTTCGGGCTATCTCATTTTGCGCTTTGCCGCGCGCCAAAAGCACATATCGGGAGATGTAATATGAAGCTTTTCTATCCCATCGTCACGGCCGCGTTGCTGGCTTCGGCATGCAGCGCTGTTCCCGTTGCGGCGCGTTCTGCGACAACGGCCCCGGCGCGTTCTTTAGCCAGCATCTCGCAAGATTATGTCCGCCTCACGCTTGAGGCCGGAACGCATGAAGCCGAATATGTCGATGCATATTATGGGCCTGAATCGTTGCAGGCAGCGGCGAAAGCCAGCCCGCGTTCGCTCGCCGACCTGATTGCTGAGGCCCGCAAGCTGACGGCTGCCATTGATGCAAGCCTGCCGACGATCAAGGATGATGCCGAGCGCCGCCGCGCGTTGGCCTTGCGGGGCATGCTCGTGGCCGCAGACACAAGGCTGCAGATGCTTCAGGGCCGCAAATTCGCGTTTAATGATGAAGCCAAAGGCCAGTTTGCGACCGTCCCTGTGCTCATGACGCTCGAACATTATGACGCTATATTAAGCAGGCTTGAGACGCTCATTCCCGGTTCGGGCCCACTCGCAGCGCGGGTCGATGCGTTTAACGAGCGGTACACCATTCCCAAAGAGCGGCTGCAACCTGTCTTTGACGCGGCAATCGCCGAATGCAAACGCCGCACCGCGCAGCACATCGCGCTGCCCGCGGGCGAAAGCTTTGATATGGAATTTGTGACGGGGAAAACCTGGTCCGGTTACAATTATTATAAGGGCAATTACAAAAGCCTGATCCAGATTAACACCGACCTTCCGATCCGTGTCAGCCGTGCGGTCGATCTGGGTTGTCATGAAGGCTATCCCGGCCACCATGTTTTGAACCTGATGGTTGAACAGCGGCTTGCGCGTGCAAATGGGTGGAGCGAATATGCGGTAAACCCGCTCTACAGCCCGACCAGCGTCCTTTCCGAAGGCAGCGCAAATTATGGCATAGATCTGGCCTTTCCGGCGCAGGAGCGCTTGGCGTTCGAACGCGATATTTTGTACCCGCTCGCTGGGCTCGATCCGAAATCTGCCGATGCCTATTGGAAAATGCAGCAAATGACCGAGATGTTGTCGGGCGCGCGGCTGACCATTGCGAAAATGTATCTCGACGGGGAAATATCCCGCGCGCAGGCACTTGAGCTCACGCAGAAATATCTATTGCTGTCGCCCGCGCGCGCCGAACAATCGGTGGCGTTTACCGACCATTATCGCAGCTATGTTATCAACTATGGCTGGGGCAAAGACCTCGTGCGTGGCTATATCGAGCGCGGCAATCCCGACCAAGCCGAGCGCTGGCGTCGGATGGAAAAGATACTCAGCGAGCCCACGCAGCCAGCGGACTTGTTGCCCTAGGTCCTGACCCTAAGCCAGATGATCGCGGAACCAAGTGGTGAGTTCGTCTTCGGACAATTCACCCGCGGCGAGGGCCAACACAATGCGTGTCGCGTCCTGTGGGTCGAATGTCAGTGTATGCCCGTTGAGCGCCAAAAACAAACGCGCAAGTACCCATGCCGTGCGTTTGTTGCCATCGGCAACAGGAGGATTCCGGGCAACACCATAAGCATAAGCCGCAGCCAGTGCAGCGGGATCGTCTGTGCCATAGTTCCACTGGTTCACTGGCCGTCCTAATGCCGAGTCCAGCAAGTTGGAATCGCGCACACCGCTAATCCCGCCATGCTCGGCAATCTGCCGGTCATGAATGGCAAGCGCATCGCGTGCGTCGAGCCAATGGGGCTCAATTCGAATGGCCGACGGCAATTGCGGCCCTTACTGCGCCAACACGCGCAATATGTCGCGGTCCTCACGCATGATCGTTTCGGCCAACGCCATCTTTGCCTCAAAGCCAGGGTCGCTTGGGGTCAGGTGAAAGCCGTTAGCGGTTTCCGTCAGATACAGATCGTCGCCAAGCGACACCCGCAGCTTGGCGAGTATCTCTTTGGGAAGAATCATACCGGCACTGTTGCCGACTTTTATAACTTTAATTGGCTTGTTCATACGTATGTTATAACACAAACATGGCTAAAGCTGCAAGTCTGGGAAATGGACGTTCACCGAATGCGAAATCATGTTGGCCGTGCCGAAGATCGCCATAAAGCTGATGCCGGTGGCAGGAAACGCGCAAGCTCTCGCAAAGTGCATGTTGTCGGGCTATGCGGTGCGATACTGTCATGTGGAATATGCCGAACGATGCGCCTGTTTTTTGATCCCCGCCAGCTTGACCATGCGCCGGTCCAGGAACTGCATAATGGCGCGTTCGTCCCTTATGCCGAAACCCCGGCGCGCGCACAGGCGCTATGTGCTGGGGTGTCCGCTACGGAAAGCCCCACCGACCATGGGGAGGCACCGATATTGGCGGTGCATGATGCGGGTTACATCGCATATCTAAAGACTGCGCATGACCGTTGGCTTGCCGCCGGACGGTCAGGTGATGTGATGGGCTATATATGGCCAGTGGTGCGGCGGCGCGCGCTGGACTTAACGCGTATTGACGCCTTGGCCGGGCGCTACAGCATGGACAGCTCTACGCCGCTCACCGCCGACAGCTGGACCTCGGCCTATTGGAGCACGCAGTCGGCCTTGTCGGCGCTTGACGCCGTGCTGGCTGGCGACCGCGTCGCCACCGCCTTGTGCCGCCCGCCCGGGCATCATGCAGGGGCCGATTATCTTGGCGGATATTGTTTCATCAATCAGGCGGCGGTTGCAGCACAAGCCGCCCGCGACGCAGGCATCGCCCGCGTGGCCATTCTCGACATTGACTATCATCATGGCAATGGCACGCAGGACATATTCTGGGACCGGGGCGATGTCTTTTATGCCTCTGTCCACGCAGATCCGGCGACAGATTTCCCCTTTTACTGGGGCCATGCCGATGAAGTCGGCGAAGGTGCGGGGGCAGGCGCGACGGTGAATCTGCCATTGCCGCAAGGAACAACACTGACCGCCTTTCGCGCGGCGCAAGCGACAGCCCTAGACGCCATTGCCCGGTTTGACCCCGGCCTCCTGATTGTCAGCTTCGGCGCGGATACCTTTGAAGGCGACCCCATCGCCAATTTCGCACTTCAAACCGCAGATTATGCCACGCTGGCGCAAGACATTGCGGCGACCCGACTGCCGACGGTTGTCCTGACCGAAGGCGGCTATGCGGTCGACAATTTGGGCGAAAATCTCGCCAGCTTTTTAAGAGGGTTTTGAAGTCTTAGGGCAGCCTGAAATAGACATTGTTTTGATAGTAAGACACCAATGGCTGACCCTGCGCATCAAGTGCGGGGGAAAAACGCGCACGCCGCATTACGGATTTGCAGACAGCATCGTCAAAAAATTTGGGCCGTGTTGTTGCTTGAATATGGCATGCGGTTGGCATGCCATCAGGTCCAACGGTGAGCCGGAAATTTACGAGGGCAGGTTGACCAGCAGCGAGCATGGCGATCGGATAGTCGGATGACACAATCCATTTGCCCGGCGGCTCAAGTGGCGTGGCCCGTTGGCTGAGCGTCTTGTGCTTTTCGACATCGATGCCCCAACTGCTGAGAAGATTGTCAATGCAGGTATCGAGCGCCGCCAATGGTCCGCGCATGGAACCTGTCTCCAGCATCAACGGTTTTTGCAGAGGCTTGCCAACGCGCAAGTAGCGAATTGCCTTTTGCCGGTCCTCACTAATCGGTTGAATAACAACCCTCTCTGCATTTTCCCGATCTTTCATCGCCAGTAATTCAGACCCGCTTGGCGGCGCAACGCGCGCGCTGCTGGAAAAAATCAAGGCAGGTTCCTTACCAAGATTTCCGGCGAGAAACGCAATTTTCTGCTCCTGCTCGCTCGGCCCGAACTGGATATTGGCTTCACCTTTTTGAACGGATGTTGGTATGCGTTTTCCGGCAATCGTCAGGCGGAAATATTCACTTGGGCTAAAGCGGTCCATAAACAACAAAACCGTTTGCTTGCCGTCCCCAAACTGCCGACCGAGGCGGCATCTTTCCTCGGCATAATTGACCTGCCATGATGAAGTCGGCTTTAAAACCAAAGGCGCAGGCGCTGCAGCAATTGCTGGCGACGACATTGTGAGGGCGACAATGATAAGCGATGCGACCAGTGACTTTGCCATATCCAGCAGGTTACCCAATGGCATTAAAGCCACAAGTAAAAAGGGCGGCCATTTCTGACCGCCCTGAAATTTTTACGCAATGTTACTAGAAGTTACAGCTTGCCGACCAATTCAGGCACGACCGTAAACAGGTCACCGACAAGGCCGATGTCTGCGACTTGGAAGATCGGTGCGTCTTCATCTTTGTTGATGGCGACAATGACCTTGGAGTCCTTCATGCCCGCAAGATGCTGGATCGCGCCGGAGATGCCGACCGCGATGTAGACTTCAGGGGCAACGATCTTGCCGGTTTGACCGACCTGATAGTCATTGGGGACATAACCCGCATCCACAGCAGCGCGGCTTGCGCCAACGCCTGCGCCAAGCTTGTCGGCGAGTGGCAAGATGACTTCGCTGAACGTCGCCGAGTCCTTAAGCGCGCGGCCGCCCGACACGATGATCTTCGCAGATGTCAGTTCAGGGCGTTCCTGCTTGGCGATTTCAGCCGAGATGAACTTCGATGTTCCTGCATCGCCGCTGCCCGAGACAGCTTCAATTGCAGCAGAACCGCCGGTTTCTTCAGCCTTGGCAAAGGCGGTACCGCGAACGGTGATAACCTTCTTGGCATCGGACGATTGCACAGTCGCAATTGCGTTACCGGCATAGATGGGACGCGTGAATGTGTCCGCGCTTTCAACGCTGAGGATGTCGGAGATTTGCATGACATCCAGCAAGGCAGCAACGCGTGGTGCGATGTTCTTGCCGTTCGATGTGGCAGGCGCCAAAAATGCGTCATGCGTCGCCATCAATGATGCCACCAGTGGCGCAACATTTTCAGCCAACTGCTGCGCATAAGCTGCGTCATCGGCAACATGCACGGTGGTCACGCCAGCGATCTTTGCGGCCTGCTCGGCAACTGCGCCGCAGCCTGATCCCGCGACGAGAACATGCACTTCGCCAATCTGCGATGCAGCAGTAACGACAGCAAGCGTTGCATCCTTCAGCGATGCATTGTCATGTTCGGCATAAACGAGGGTCTTCATGCGGCCACTCCTATTTCCTTGAGCTTTGCAACCAGCGCATCGACGTCGGCAACCTTGATACCAGCGCTGCGCACAGGCGGTTCAACAACCTTCAATGTCTTCAGGCGTGGGCTAACGTCCACACCATAATCGGCAGGTGTTTTCTGCGCGAGTGGCTTGGATTTTGCTTTCATGATGTTCGGCAGCGACGCATAACGTGGCTCGTTCAAACGCAGGTCGGTCGTGATGATGGCTGGCATCTTCAACGCTACGGTCTGCAAACCGCCATCGACTTCGCGTGCGACATGCACTTCATCACCAGACACGTTGACCGTGTTGGCAAATGTGCCCTGCGGACGACCGGTCAAGGCAGCTAGCATTTGGCCAGTCTGGTTCGAGTCATCGTCAATGGCTTGCTTACCAAGAATGACGAGGCCGGGCTGTTCTTCGTCCATGACCTTCGCAAGGATCTTGGCAACCGCGAGCGGCTCGACATCTTCAGCGACGACGAGGATCGCGCGGTCAGCACCCATGGCGAGCGCTGTGCGTAATGTTTCTTGCGCCTTGTCTGGTCCGATCGACACCGCGATAACTTCGGTCGCAACGCCCTTTTCACGCAAACGCAGCGCTTCTTCCACCGCGATTTCGTCAAACGGGTTCATGCTCATTTTGACATTCGCCAAATCAACACCCGAACCATCGGGCTTAACCCGCGGCTTAACATTATAATCGATGACCCGCTTAACGGGGACGATGATCTTCATCTGCTCATCCTTCCATACCGACTCAAATGGCGAGTGAATGCCCGCCTAAACTGGAGCGCCTATGCTTAACGTTGACGTGAACGTCAAGCGTTCGATACACTAAGCTGCTTTGCGGACTTCCGCGACAATCTTTGCGGCTGCATCGCCAAGGTCGTTGGCCGATACGATAGGCAGGCCGCTATTGGCGAGGATGTCCTTGCCCTGCTGCACATTGGTGCCTTCAAGGCGGACAACGAGTGGTACCGAAAGGTTCACTTCCTTTGCCGCAGCGACGATACCGTCCGCGATGATGTCGCATTTCATGATGCCGCCGAAGATATTGACCAAAATGCCCTTTACGGCAGGGTCCTTCAGAATGATCTTGAATGCCGCGGTCACCTTTTCCTTCGAAGCGCCGCCCCCTACGTCCAAGAAGTTGGCTGGGAATTCGCCGTTCAGCTTGATGATGTCCATGGTCGCCATCGCAAGGCCTGCGCCGTTGACCATGCAGCCGATGTTGCCGTCGAGCTTGATATAGGCAAGGTCATATTCGGAAGCTTCGACCTCAGCAGGGTCTTCTTCGGTCAGGTCGCGCAGCTCGGCGAGATCCTTGTGGCGGAACATGGCATTGCCATCAAACGCAACCTTGGCATCCAGCACCAACAGCTCGTCGCCATTCTTGCCTTCGCACACAGCGAGCGGGTTGATTTCAATCTGCTCGGCATCGGTGCCCAAAAACGCGGCATAAAGACCGGCAACCACAGTCTGTGCTTGCTTGGCCAAATCACCCGTCAGGCCAAGCGCCTTTGCAACGCTGCGGCCGTGGTGCGGCTGAAGCCCGGTTGCCGGATCGACAACGATGGTGTGAATCTTCTCGGGGCTGTCATGCGCCACGTCTTCGATGTTCATGCCGCCTTCGGTTGAGGCAACAATAGCGATCCGGCTGGTCGCGCGATCGACCAACAATGCGAGGTAGAATTCCTGCTTAATGTCGGCGCCATCGGTGATGTACAGACGGTTGACCTGCTTGCCTTCGGCTCCGGTCTGGATGGTTACCAGCGTGTTGCCCAGCATTTCTTTTGCATGCGATTCAACTTCGTCCAAGTTGAAGGCCAAGCGAACGCCGCCCTTTGCATCAGGACCCAATTCCTTGAACTTGCCTTTGCCGCGTCCACCCGCGTGGATTTGCGACTTCACGACATAAAGAGGACCAGGCAATTGCTTCGCCGCCGCAACCGCTTCTTCAACGCTGAGCGCCGCGATACCAGCGGGACACGCCACACCAAATTTCGCAAGCAGTTCTTTGGCCTGATATTCATGGATATTCATGGGAGATTAAATCCTCGACAATAAAGAGTTTTGCCGGTCGCTTAAGCACAGACGGGCGCTGAATGGAAGGGCTTGCGCTGATGTTTTTTGGTGGGTGCAAAGGCGCAGCGCGCGCCAAGGAAATCATATATTCTCTGCGTCCTCCGCGCCTCTGCGTGCAAAAAACTTAAACTAGCAAATCAAGATCCACCAATGCGCGACGTAGCGTTTCTGCATCAGTAAAATGATGCGCAGCAAAGCCGTTGGCGCGGGCGCTGACGACATTGTCGTGATTGTCATCGATGAATATCGCCTCGCCGGGCTTCAGCCCAAAGCGCCGCAACGCCAGCGCATAGATATCGGGGTCTGGCTTGACCATTTTCTCGACGCCTGAGACGACAATATCTCCGAAATGGTCAAATATAGGCTGGGTCGGACGGAACATCTCCCAAAACTCCGCGCCAAAATTGGTAATGGCGAAAAGCGGGACGGCGCGCGCGGCCAGTTCGTGCACGATTTCCAGCGATCCTGTGACAGGGCCCGGGATCGTCTCGTTAAAACGCGTCCGGTACGCGTCGATCTCGATTTCATATTTCGGATATAGCGCGATCCGTTCCGCGGTCATCTCTGCCAATGGTCGGCCGGCATCATGCTGAAAATGCCATTCGGGCGTAACAACATGCGTGACGAAATATTCCAGCTCCGCCTTGTCGGTGATCAATTTTGCAAAAAGATGCCGCAAATCCCATTCGAACAGCACTTTGCCGACATCAAACACGACGGTGGTGATCTTTGTCATGGGAAATATCTCACCTGAAGACGCAAAAAAACCGCCCGCGAATCAGATTCGGAGCGGTCTTTTGATAAAACCATCTGCCCGCGTTCCGCAGGCAGCGGCCAATTAACCCTGGCGCGCCTTAAAGCGTGGCTGAGTCTTGTTGATGACATAGGTCCGGCCACGACGACGAATCACGCGGTTGTCACGATGGCGGCCTTTGAGCGACTTGAGAGAATTAACGACTTTCATCGGATTTACCCGTCTTTTTGATGCATAAAGCTTGAATTGAAGGCGCGCTCCTATGGGTGGGGCGGCGGAAAGTCAAGCGCGTTCGGCGCAATTATGCGATTCAGCTCCCATACACAGCTTGCCATCATATATGATGCGTTAAAGGATAGGACTATGATGAAAACTCCCCGAATCTTCACACTTCTCGCGCTTTCACTGCTGTCGGCCTGTGTCGTTCCCACGGGCCCTGTCGAGGTCACGCGCTTTAACCGCGCAGCTGAAGGTATCTCTTATGGCAATAGCAGTTTTGGGGTTGAGGTTGCCGGCGAATCGGCGGCGGACCGATCGCTATCGGCTTCGCCTTATGTTGCGGCGGTGACCCGCGAAATGCAGCGGGTCGGCTATCGCAATCAAGCGGGCACAAGCGATGTTGTTGCCGAAATACGCTTTGGCGCGACGATGATACGCCCAGATCGCCGGTCACCTGTTTCCGTGGGCGTCGGCGGATCAACCGGCAGCTATGGGTCGGGCATTGGCTTGGGCGTTGGCATCACACTCGGCGGTGGTTCGGCAGCGCAATTGCAGACCAGTTTGTCGGTGCGCATCATCCGGCGCAGTGACCAGCTGGTGATATGGGAAGGGACGGCGGTGCAATCTGCCAAAGCGGGCTCTCCTGCCGCGCAGCCCGCTATTGCGGCCTCTAAATTGGCAGAGGCATTGTTTAAGGACTTCCCCGGCGTGTCTGGCGAGACTATCCGCGTTCCATAAAGCACCAGACATTGTCATTCCCGCGAACGCGGGAATCCATTATCTGAGCTTTTATGTTAACACACCGACGCAGCTTTCTGCACGGTTCGTCCATGGATTCCCGCGTTCGCGGGAATGACAAAATGGGGAAGTAAGATTTATGCCGATCACTGATATCAATGCTGCATTCGACAGCGGTAACATCATAGTGCACGCCATCGATGGCAACAGCGCCACCCTTGGCATTCGCAAGGATAAGGATTCGGAGTTTGCGCAATGGTTCCACTTCCGCGTTGCGTGCGCAGCGGGTGAGGAACTGGAACTGCGCATAACGGGCTTGGAAGGCAGCGCATATCCCGGCGGTTGGCCAGATTATCGCGCCTGTGTTTCCGAAGACCGCGATTACTGGGGTCGCGCCGATACCAGCTATGACAAAACCGCAGACGGCGGCACCCTGACCATTCGCTACACGCCCGCCAGCGACATTGTCTGGTTCGCCTATTTCGCGCCCTTTAGCATGGAACGGCACCATGATTTGGTCGCCGACGCCGCAACATGCGAAGGCGTTAGCTACCGGTGCTTGGGCCACAGCCTGGAAGGTCAGCCGATTGATTGCCTGTCGATGGGGGATGGCGAAACGCAAGTCTGGCTATACGCGCGCCAGCATCCGGGCGAAACGCAGGCCGAATATTGGATGGAAGGTGCGCTGGATATGCTCACCGACCTTAGCGATCCGCACACGCGCGTGTTGCTGGAAAAATGCCGGTTGCATATCGTGCCCAATTGTAATCCCGACGGAAGCTGCCGCGGACATTTGCGCACCAATTTTGCGGGCGTAAACCTGAACCGCGAATGGGCCGAGCCAAGTTTGGAGCGCAGTCCAGAGGTTCTGGGCATCCGCAACGCCATGGATGAAACCGGCGTGCATTGGGCGATGGATGTGCATGGGGATGAGGCCATTCCCGCTGCATTCATGGCCGGGTTCGAAGGCATTCCGTCATGGACCGATGACCAAGGCGCGCGATACAACAACTTCATCAATCGCCTCGCCGCGCGCACACCCGATTTCCAGACCGAGCTTGGTTACACCAAAGCGGGACCGGGCAAAGCCAACCTGACCATGTCGACAAACCAGCTCGCCGAACGTTTTGGCCCGTCGCATAAATGCGTGTCGATGACGCTTGAAATGCCGTACAAAGACACAGTGCACGGTAATGATCCCTATCAGGGATGGTCGCCCGAACGTTGCCGCCTGCTGGCCCGCGAGTGCCTCGCGACGCTGGCGGAGATGGTGTAGGCAGCCCTTATGCGCATCATCGTGGATGATCTTTCCGGTAACGAAATCCGCGCCTTGCTGGAAACGCATTTCGCCGGGATGCTGGCAAGCTCGCCACCGGAAAGTTGCCATTTTCTTGATTTCGACGGGCTGAATGCGCCCGATGTGACCTTTTGGTCGATTTGGGACGGGGATGCGCTTGCGGGATGCGGGGCTTTGAAAGAGCTGACGCCCGAACATGGTGAGGTCAAATCGATGCGGACGCATGCGGACCATTTGCGCAAAGGTGTTGGCGCCAACATGCTGACGCATATCATTTCGCAAGCGCGCGCCCGGGGTTATCACCGATTAAGCCTTGAAACAGGATCGTCGGCGGACTTCGCGCCGGCATTGGCGCTGTATGCAGCGCACGGGTTTGAATATTGCGCACCCTTTGGCGATTATGTCGAAGACCCGTTTAGCCGTTTCATGACCTTGGCGATTTGACCAACTTGCGTTAGGGCGCGGTCAAACAACGAAGGAACTCCCATGCCAAAGCTTATCCTCATTCGCCACGGACAATCCCAATGGAATCTGGAAAACCGGTTCACCGGTTGGTGGGATGTTGACGTAACCGAAAAAGGCGCAGCCGAAGCGTGGGCCGCGGGCGAGCTGATGAAGGCCAAGGGCATTGCCCCTGATGTTGCCTTTACCAGCGTGCAGACGCGGGCGATCAAGACGTTGAACCTCGCGCTTGAGGCGATGGGCCGGCTTTGGGTTCCGGTGACCAAGAACTGGCAATTGAACGAGCGCCATTATGGCGGCCTGACCGGCCTTGATAAGGCAGAGACTGCGGCCAAGCATGGCGACGAACAGGTCAAAATCTGGCGCCGCAGTTTCGATGTTCCGCCGCCGCCATTGGAGGTGGGATCGCCTTATGACCTGTCGTCCGATCCGCGTTATGCGGGTATCAAAATCCCCGCGTCCGAAAGCCTGAAAGACACGATACTGCGCGTTCTGCCATATTGGGAGAGCGCCATTGTCCCTGAGTTAAAGGCGGGCAAAACCGTTCTCATCTCTGCACATGGCAACAGCTTGCGCGCGCTGGTGAAGCATATTTCGGGCATTTCGGATGCAGATATCAATGGCCTTGAAATCCCGACCGGCCAGCCGATTGTCTATGAACTCGACGACAATTTGAACGGTGCATATCACTATCTATCCGCGCGGTAACATTGTCGTGCCGCGCGCGTGCGCGGGCCTGTGATTATCCTATTGTTGCTGGATTGCGCCTTTTGCACCACGCGGCTAAGGCCATGCCATCAAAGTTGTCAGGGGAGTGACACATGACTGACTCAGCGCCGCTTATTGGCATCATCATGGGAAGCCGTTCGGACTGGGAAACGATGCGCGAAGCGTCAGCCACGCTGACCGCGCTCGACATTCCCCATGAATGCAAAGTGGTGTCCGCGCATCGTACGCCTGAGCGTCTGTATGATTATGCAAAAAGTGCGGCCGATCGGGGTCTGCAATGCATTATCGCTGGCGCTGGTGGTGCGGCGCATCTGCCGGGTATGGCGGCATCGATGACCCGGCTTCCGGTGCTTGGCGTGCCGGTGCAGTCGAAGGCGCTGGATGGCATGGATAGCCTGTTGTCGATCGTCCAAATGCCCGCGGGCATTCCCGTCGGCACGCTCGCGATTGGCAAGGCGGGCGCTACGAACGCCGCGCTTTTGGCAGCGGCGATGCTGGCCAATAATGATGCAGCGCTCGCGGCGCGGCTGGATGCATGGCGCGCGGCCCAGACCGCGTCGGTCGCCGAAACGCCAGAGTGAGACGAAGCCGATGACTGCGTTGCCTCCTGGTTCGACCATTGGAATATTGGGTGGCGGCCAGCTTGGCCGGATGCTCGCGGTTGCGGCGGCTCAGCTTGGCTATCGCTGCCATATTTACGCGCCAGCGGGTGACAATGTGGCGTTTGACGTCGCCGCGCACAGCAGCATCGGCGCCTATGACGACCATGCCGCGTTGAAAGATTTTGCGCAGCAATGCGATGTCGTCACCTTCGAATTTGAAAATGTGCCGGTTGCACCGCTTGAAACGATTGCCGGGCTTGTCCCCATTTATCCGCCGGCCAAGGCGTTGGAAGTCGCGCAGGATCGTGACGCCGAAAAGCGCTTTGTGCGCAGCCTTGGCGGACAGACAGCGAACTTCGCCATCGCAAATATACAAGGCGACGTGCAGGCGGCGGTGGATGCGGTGGGTATCCCGTGCATATTGAAGACGATCCGCATGGGATATGATGGCAAGGGGCAGCTTCGCGTCACGTCGCAGGACGATCTGGCCGATGCATGGGCGCAGACGGGTGCGCAGCCGTTGATCGCGGAAGCCATGGTGCAGTTCGATGCCGAATTTTCGGTGATATTGGTGCGCGGCCAAGATGGCGAGATCCGCTTTTGGGACAGCCCGCACAATGTGCATGTCGGCGGCATTTTGGCAACGTCGACGCTGCCCGCTGGCGCGCTCGTGGAAAGCCAACAACAGGCGGCGCGCGATATGGCGGCGGCGGTGGCGACCAAGCTTGATTATGTCGGCGTATTCACCGCCGAATTTTTTGCCAGCAGCGCCGGCCCCTTGTTCAATGAAATCGCGCCCCGCGTGCACAATAGCGGCCATTGGACGATTGAAGGCGCGGCCACCAGCCAGTTTGAAAACCACATCCGCGCGATTTGCGGACTGCCGCTTGGCAGCACCGAAACGGTGGCGGCCCGTGTCGAAATGCAGAACCTGATCGGGGATGATGGCGACGCCTTTGAACAGATTTTGGCCGACCCCGCGGCGCATCTGCATCTCTATGGAAAGGCACAAGCGCGCCCGGGCCGAAAAATAGGCCACGTCACCCGCTTGTATCGCTAAGTTTTTCAAGGCAAAGCGGGGTTATGAATCATCCCGAAATTATCCTTGTCCTCGCCCGCGCCGCCAATGGAGTCATCGGGAAAGATGGCGGCATGCCGTGGCATCTCCCCGCGGACCTGCGTCATTTTAAACAGATAACCAAGGGCCGGCCCATGATTATGGGGCGCAAGACCTTTGACAGCCTGCCCGGCCTGCTGGATGGCCGACGCCACATTGTTTTGACGCGCGATACCGCGTGGGAAGAAGACGGCGCCGAAATCGCGCATTCGGTGGCCGACGCGCTGAAGCTCGCCAATGGCCCCCATGTGTGCGTTATTGGCGGCGCGGAAATCTATAATCTGTTTCTGCCGATCGCGGACCGCATTGAATTAACGGAGATTGCCGCGCAGCCCGAAGGCGATACGTCGGTCCCGGATTTCGACATGGCGGAGTGGGAAGAACTGTCCCGCGAAAGCCATGCTGCGTTGAACGGCGCACCTGCGTTCGACTTTGTAACGCTTGTGCGGCGGGCAAAGAGCTAAGCACGCGGTATATTGGGGGAAATGATGCGTAAGAAATTCTGGATTCCACTGACGCTGATTGGCGCGGCTGCGATTGGCTTTTTCGGCTTTTTACCCGGCTATGTCGAAGGTTCGATGAACGCGGTGGACGGCCAACCGCTGATTAAGGTCAGCGATGAGGCCAAGGCATTGCACAAGACGTTGAACATCGTCGACCTGCACAGCGACACGTTGATGTGGAACCGCGATTTGAGCAAGCCTGCGGACCGTGGCCATATGGATTTGCCGCGCTTGCAAGAAGGCAATGTCGCGCTTCAGCTTTTCTCGTCAGTCACCAAAACGCCCAACGGCCAGAATTATGATGGCAATGGCGCGGACACCGACAATATCACTTTGCTGACCTTCGCGCAGTTGCAGCCGGTGAAAACATGGCGCTCATTGGTCGAGCGGTCGCTGTATCACGCGGCGAAGCGCGATAATGCGGTCACGGGATCAGACGGAAAATTACAAGCGGTGGACAAGGCGCAGCAGATCGATGCCTTACTGGCCGCGCGGCAAAAGGACCGGAGCACTGTCGGCGCGATGCTGACCATTGAAGGGCTCCATAATCTTGAAGGCAAGGCCGAGAATCTCGACCGTCTGTACGACGCCGGGTTCCGCATGGCGGGGTTCACGCATTTCTTTGACAATGAATTGGGCGGGTCGATGCACGGCCTGAAAAAAGGCGGACTGACGCCGTTCGGTCGCGACATATTGCGCCGGATGGAGGCGAAGGGCATGATCGTCGACATCGCGCATCTCAGCCATGCTGGCGTTGCCGAGGTTCTGGCCATGGCGAAGCGTCCCGTGGTCTCCAGCCATGGCGGCGTGCAAGCGACGTGCAAGGTCAACCGCAACCTGACCGATGACGAAGTGCGCGGCGTCGCCAAAACCGGTGGCATCATTGGCATCGGCTATTGGGAAGGCGCAATATGCTCCACCGATCCGCGGGCTGCGGCCAAGGCGATGAAGCATGTGCGCGATCTCGTTGGCATTCAACATGTCGCTTTGGGATCGGACTATGATGGCGCGACCACGGTGCGTTTCGATACGTCGCAACTCGCGCAAGTCACCCAAGCGTTGATGGACGAGGGTTTCACGCCAGACGAAATTCGCGCCGTCATGGGCGAAAACGCGTTGCGCGTCATCCGTGCTGGCTTGGTACCGATGGAAAAGGCTGCCACCGCGCAATGACGATTCCCCGCCTTTCTGCCAAAGACCGAACGCCTGACGCATTGCGCGGCGGCGTTGTTGCCTTGGGCAATTTTGATGGCTTTCATTTGGGGCATCAGGCCGTTGCTGGCGAAGCGATAAAACAGGCCAAGGCGGCGGGTAAGCCAGCGATCATCGCAACATTTGATCCGCATCCCGTGCGCTTTTTTGCGCCGGAATCGCCGTGGTTCCGTCTGACGACGCTCGATCAGCGGCAGCGCTTGTTTGAAGAAGCCGGTGCCGACGCGATGCTGGTGTTTGATTTCGATGCAGAGCTTGCCGCGACCAGCGCCGAAGATTTCATCGTCATATTGCTGATGGAACGTCTGGGCATTTCGGCGGTGGTCACGGGTGAGGACTTTACCTTTGGGCATAAACGCGGCGGCAATATTGACGTGTTGCGCGATTTGGGCGGCGCGCATGGCCTGACGTCGACCGCCATGGGGCCAGTGGTGGATGATGGCGGCGTGATATCGTCGAGCCGTATCCGCACGGCGCTTAAGGATGGCGACTGCGCCACGGCCACCGCTTTGCTCACGCGGCCATTCACGGTTGAGGGCATTGTGCAGCATGGCGATAAAAACGGGCGGCTTTTGGGTTTCCCGACCGCCAATATCGACATGGGCCATTATCTGCGTCCGCGTTACGGCATTTATGCGGTGAAGGGCAGCTTGCCCGATGGACGGGTGCTCAATGGTGCCGCGAACCTTGGTATTCGCCCGACGTTCGATCCGCCCAAGGAATTGCTTGAGCCGCATTTCTTCGACTTTGCCGAGGATCTGTATGGGCAGAATATCGAAATCGAATTCCACGCCTTCATCCGCGGAGAGGCAAAGTTTGACAGTCTGGACGCACTGATGGCGCAAATGGCGCAGGATTGCGACGAAGCCCGCCGGATATTGGGGGCAGTGTAATCCCTCTGCGCGCATGGCGATAATTGATAGCTATGCCATGTGTCACCCCCGACTTGATCGGGGGTCCATGGTCTGTCTGCGCAGTTTACGCTGACATGTCATGCCATGGATTCCCGCATTTGCGGGAATGACACACGCGTGGAGTGACAAGGAGGTTTCAATTCTCCTCATCTTTGCGCTAAGGGCGCTTCTAACATGACTGACCCTATCGACTATCGCGACACCGTTTTCCTGCCGAAAACAGATTTCCCTATGAAGGCCGGCCTTCCGCAGAAGGAGCCGGGCATTCTCGCGCGTTGGCAGGCGCAGGATTTTTATGCGGAGCTGCGCAATCGCCGTCGCGGGCGTGAGAAGTTCATTCTGCATGACGGCCCGCCTTATGCGAATGGCGACATGCATATCGGCCACGCGCTGAACCATATTCTGAAGGACATGGTTGTCCGCACGCAGACATTGTTGGGCAAAGACGCGCCTTATGTGCCCGGTTGGGATTGCCACGGCCTGCCCATCGAGTGGAAGGTCGAAGAGCAATATCGCAAGAAAAAGCTCAACAAGGACGAGGTTCCCGCCGTCGAGTTCCGCGCGGAATGCCGGGCCTATGCGCAGCATTGGGTCGACACGCAGCGCGAACAATTGAAGCGGCTGGGCATCAATGCCGATTGGGACAATCCCTATCTGACGATGGATTTCCAGGCCGAAGCGACCATTGTTTCGGAGCTGTTGAAGTTCGCCGAAAGCGGCCAGCTGTATCGCGGTGCAAAGCCCGTGATGTGGTCGCCGGTGGAAAAGACCGCCTTGGCCGAAGCCGAAGTCGAATATGAGGACATCGTATCGACGCAGATCGATGTGGCGTTCGAGATCGTGGAATCGCCGATTGCCGAACTCGTTGGCGCGCATGCGGTGATCTGGACAACGACGCCTTGGACGATTCCGGTGAACCAAGCTTTGGCTTACGGCCCTGAAGTTAGCTATTGGCTAGTCACGGTAAATGGTTCCAAAAAATGTCTGGTTGCAGAAGCTTTGGTCGATGACTTGGCCAAACGTCTCGGTGATGGTGTGAGCCTGAGCGATGTCACTTGGCGCGGCAAAGGCTCTGACCTCGCCGGAACCACCGTCCGCCACCCGATGCACGAACTCGGCGGTTTCTTTGCCAAGCCGCGTCCGATGCTCGCAGGCGATTTCGTCACCACCGACAGCGGCACCGGCCTCGTCCATATGGCGCCCGACCATGGCGAGGATGATTTCGACCTGTGCAAGGCCAATGGCATTGAACCGGTGTTCGCGGTTGAAGGCGATGGCAAATATCGCGCTGATTGGCTCTGGCTTGGCGGTGAGGGCAGCGTCATCAACCCCAAATTCAACGCGCCTGATGGCCCCATCTGCGCTGCGTTGCGCGAAAGCGGCGGACTGCTCGCGGCATCGGCGGATTACAAGCACAGCTATCCGCACAGCTGGCGGTCAAAGGCGAAAGTCATCTATCGCTGCACCCCGCAATGGTTCGTGCCGATGGATAAAGCGACGACCGATGGTACATTGCGCGAAAAGGCGATGACCGCGATTTCGGACACCCGCTGGGTTCCGGAAAAGGGCCAGAACCGCATCACCGCAATGGTCGAAGGGCGCCCCGATTGGGTGCTGTCCCGCCAGCGCGCATGGGGCGTGCCGATCACGCTTTTTGTGGATCGCAAGTCCGGCCAATATCTCTGCGACGCCGCCGTCAACGCGCGTATCATCGCGGGCATTCGCGAAAATGGCGTTGATGGCTGGAGCGACGAACGCGCACAGGAATATCTGGGCAGCGACTATGCGCTTGCCGATTATGAACGCGTCACGGACATTTTGGACGTGTGGTTTGATTCGAGCTGCACGCATGCCTTTGTTCTCGAAAGCGGACGTTGGCCTGACTTGCAATGGCCAGCGGACCTCTATCTCGAAGGCAGTGACCAGCATCGCGGCTGGTTCCAGTCCAGCCTGTTGCAAAGCTGCGGCACGCGGGGCCGTGCGCCGTATAACGCGGTGCTGACCCACGGCTTTACGATGGATCAAAAGGGCATGAAAATGTCCAAGTCGCTGGGCAATACGATCAATCCGCTCGACCTGATGCGCGACAGTGGCGCGGATATTTTGCGGCTGTGGGCGTTGACCGTGGACTTCACCGAGGACCACCGGATCGGCAAGGAAATCCTGCAGGGCGTTTCCGACCAATATCGCAAATTGCGCAACACCTTCCGCTATCTGCTCGGCGCGCTCGGCGGCTTTTCGGACGCGGAAAAGGTCGCGGTTGCCGACATGCCCGAGCTGGAGCGTTATATGCTCCATCTGCTCGCGGATATGGACGCGAAGTTGAAGACGGCGGTCAATGATTTTGACTTTAACACTTATGTCCGTTTGCTGACCGAGTTTTGCAACGAAGACCTGTCGGCATTCTTCTTCGATATCCGCAAAGATTGCCTCTATTGCGACGCACCGACCGATCCAAAGCGGATGGCGTATCGCACGGTGCTCGACACCTTGTTCCACGCCCTCGTGCGCTATGCCGCGCCGGTGTTGGTCTTCACCAGCGAAGAGGTGTGGCAGACGCGGTTCCCAGATGCCGACAGCGTGCATTTTTCGGATTGGCCGGAGGTTCCCGCAGTTCTTGACGGGGCCTTGGCTGAAAAATGGGCGAGCATCCGTGCGTCGCGTATGGTCGCAACCGAACAAATCGAACCCATGCGCCGTGAGAAGATTGTCGGCTCCAGCCTTGAGGTGGAATATACTCACAGCGGAGTGTTCGGCGATGTAGATCTCGCCGAAATATTCATCGTCTCGGCTGTTCATTACGGCGATAGCGCAGGCGCAGTCAAAACCACCAACCACAAATGCGGTCGTTGCTGGCGGCATCTTCCCGAGGTTGTCGACGATGGCGCATTGTGCGACAGATGCGATACTGTTGTGAACGGAAACGCATGAACCCCAATCCTAAATTCCGCCTTCAGGGCATCATGCTGGCAAGCCTTGTGTTCATCGCGGACCAGATCGTAAAATATGCGATGCTTGGCCCGCTTCAGCTGAAAAGCCGCGGTGTTATTCACATCATTTCGTTCTTCGACCTGCGCTATGCCGAAAATCGCGGCGTTTCGATGAGCTTTCTGACGGCCGATAGCGATGGCGAACGCTGGGCGTTGGTGGCGCTGACGGCGGTGATTGCTGCGGGTGTTGCCGTTTGGATGTGGCGCGAGAAACTGCGCGGTGATGTGCTGGCCTTGTCGCTCGTTTTGGGCGGCGCGCTTGGCAATATCGTTGACCGCGTGCGCTATGGCTATGTCGTCGATTATGCCGATTTGCACATTGGCGCATTCCGGCCCTTTTACATATTCAACCTTGCCGATGCCTGCATCAGCATTGGTGTGCTGATATTGCTTGCCCGCGCCTTCCTGATAAGCGACAAGCAAACCGGTGACGGGGCTGACGTTCAGCAACCCGAAAGCAGCGCTGACATAGTGGAGAAATCATGAAGCGGATCAATATGTTTGCGGCGGCGTCAGTTGCTTTGCTCGCGCTTTCGGGCTGCGGCACCACCAGCGTGTTTGACCGTGACCGGCCAGATGAATTTGCCGTAAGCCGGTCAAAGCCACTTCAGCTTCCAACAGAGTTTGCTTTGCCCACGCCGACACCCGATGCGCCGCGCCCGCAAGATAGCGATACGAAGCAACAGGTTTTGGACGCTATGTTCGGCGGCGCTGCACCTGCGCCCCGTCCGCAGTCGGCCCAGTAAATGGATACGCATATGAAAACGAAATCAGCCCTATTCGCTATGGCGATCGCGACCCTGCCATTGTTGTCGGGTTGTTCCTCGGCGGGCGATGCAGCGCCAACGGCTGGCCGCGCTGCGCCTTTGGTCGTTCCACCCGATTTCGCGTTGGAGCCAACTGCGGCAACGGCAATCCGTCCGGCCGATGGTGGTCAGGAACAGGTTTTGGATGCTTTGTTTGGCGGCATCGCGCCGCGTTCCGCCGCTGAACGCGCGATCTCAACGACTTCGGGCAATGCCGAAATGGGTATTCGTTCTTCGGTCGGTGACCCGCAGACCAACACGGTCAACAAAGGCAGCATCACCCGCGACATCATCGCCGCGCCCGAAGGCGACGGCCAAACCGCGCAGGCTGTTATTCCGGGTTAAGTTTTGAGAGCGCCGCGCGGGTTAAGCGCTGGCGCTCGCTTCCTCCACGCCGGCGCTGTTGTGGCGCAGCGCCTTTAGCACTGTTTCGACGATCTGCGGGGCATTCAGGCCTGCTTCGTCATATTGCTTTTGCGGGCTGTCATGTTCCTGGAACATGTCAGGCAGGCGCATCGTGCGGATTTTTAGACCAGCGTCCATCAGGCCAGCATCGCTGGCGAGCGTCAGCACATGCGCGCCAAGGCCGCCCACGGATGCTTCTTCGACCGTCACGACAACTTCATGCGTGGCGATCAGGTGGCGGATCATTTTTTCGTCAAGCGGCTTTGCAAAGCGCAAGTCGGCAACGGTGGTGCTCAGGCCCTTGGCATCAAGCGTCTCTGCCGCCTTCATCGCTTCGGCCAAACGCGTGCCGAGTGAGAGAATCGCAACCTTCTTGCCTTCACGCATGATCCGGCCTTTGCCGATTTCCAACTGCTGCGGCACTTCGGGCATCGCAACGCCCGTGCCATTGCCGCGCGGATAACGGAACGCGATTGGGCCGCTGTCGTGCAGGACAGCGGTATAGGTCATGTGGACCAGTTCAGCTTCGTCGGCAGGCGACATGACGACCATATTGGGCAGGGTCGCCAAATAGGTAATGTCGAACGAACCCGCATGCGTGCTGCCATCGGCGCCGACGAGGCCAGCGCGGTCAATGGCGAAGCGTACCGGCAGATTCTGGATCGCGACGTCGTGCACGACTTGGTCATAGGCGCGTTGCAGGAAGGTCGAGTAAATCGCGCAGAAGGGACGCATTCCCTGCGCCGCAAGTCCAGCCGCAAAGGTGACGGCATGCTGTTCAGCGATGCCGACATCGAACGAGCGTTCGGGATGCGCGGCCGAGAATTTGTCGACGCCGGTGCCGCCCGGCATCGCGGCGGTTATCGCGCAAATCTTGGGATCGGTTTCTGCCAGCTTTGCCAGCGTTTCACCGAAGACGTTTTGATAAGCGGGCGGGCCGCCACCGGGGCCCTTGTCCTGCTTACCCGTGACCACGTCGAATTTGACGACGCCATGATATTTGTCCGCCGACGCTTCGGCAGGGGCGTAACCCTTTCCCTTTTGCGTAACGACATGGATCAGCACGGGGCCTTCGGCATTGTCGCGGACATTTTCGAGGACGGGGATAAGCTGGTCGAGATTATGGCCGTCGATGGGGCCGACATAATAAAAGCCGAGTTCTTCGAACAAGGTGCCGCCCATCGCCATGCCACGCGCGAATTCTTCCGCCTTTGACGCAGCCGAATAGATGCGGCGCGATAGCTTTTTGGCGACTTTGCTCGCGAGGCTGCGCAGGCCGAGATATTCGCTGGAGGACACCAGACGCGACAAATAAGCCGACAGACCGCCAACGGGCGGCGCGATCGACATGTCATTGTCATTCAGGATGACGACCAAGCGGTTGCCCGCGGCTTGGGCGTTGTTCATCGCCTCATAAGCCATGCCGGCCGACATTGAACCATCGCCGATGACGGCAATGGCTTTGCCCGGTTTGCCCGCAATCTTGTTGGCGACCGCAAAACCCAAGGCCGCTGAAATAGAGGTGGAGCTATGTGCCGCGCCGAACGGATCATATTCGCTTTCGCTGCGCTTGGTGAAGCCCGAAAGCCCCCCGGCTGTGCGCAAGGTGCGAATGCGGTCGCGGCGACCCGTCAGGATCTTGTGCGGATAGCATTGGTGGCCAACGTCCCAGACCAAACGGTCATCGGGCGTGTTGAAGACATAATGGATCGCGGTCGTCAGTTCGACGACGCCCAACCCAGCGCCCAGATGGCCGCCCGTTACCGAAACTGCAGATATGGTTTCTGCGCGCAATTCATCCGCGAGCTGGCGAAGCTGCGACGCGGCAAGATTGCGAAGGTCCGAGGGCACTTTAACCGTGTCGAGTAACGGCGTGTCTGGGGAATGTGTCATGTTGTGAGCTTAGCGGCCTTTTATCGGGGTGTCGAACGGGTAATTGCGCCAGCGTTAGCCGCAATCGGCGCATTTTCCGCGGACTTCGATGACGGGGCGAACCTCGGCAAAACCGGCATGTTCGGCTGCTGCGCGAACGTTCATGGTCAGTATATCGTCATCAATATGCGTGGCGGTGCCGCAGCTGTCGCAGATTAGGAAAATGCAATCATGCAAACATCCGGGATGCGAATTTGCAAGATATGCGTTCGCGCTTTCGACGCGGCGCGCAAGGTTGGTGGTCACGAACAGATCGAGTATCCGATACACGCTGTTGGGTGCAACGCGCTTGCCGCGTTTTTGCGAAACCAGATCTGCAATATCATAAGCCGATGCGGGTTTTTCAAATGTGGCGAGCACCGCGAAGATATCCGCGCGCATATCGGTCCACTGCTCGCCCGCCTCGACCAACGCCGATTCGGCGGCATGGGCAAGCGACGCGCCTGCATGCTCGTGATGATGATGAACTGCCATGTTGATGATGTAGGCTTTGACAGCCAGTCGGTCAATTGCCCGTCAGGCAGATGCGCGATGGTTCAGGAAATGTCCTAGCGCGAGGCAGATGACGCCAAGGACGGTCCAGACGATCTCCATCAATCCATGTGGCAATGTCAATGCGCCCGCCATCATGCCGATGCCGGCTGCGCCAACGATCGCTGGCGTAAACAGCCCATGATCCCAAAAGCCCTTACCAAGGGCCAGTACGCCGAAGAGAATGGCCAGCAACAGGCCGGCTTCATGAATGATCGAGTTGAACAAAACACCGCTCGCCGATGCCAGAAAGGCCAGCAAAAACATGGTGACAAGGCAATGTACAAGGCACAGGCCAGCAATGCTTAAGCCAAGCCCGTCCCATCGCCATTTTTTCCATACCTGCGTCATTGCGGTCGCACTACACCGATTCGTTAGACGTTACAACATTACATCGCATAAATTGCAGCCATTATGACCATTTTTGCAACCTCTGTCCGCTTGCAGCTTGCTGAAATCAGGGGCATATCGCGGATTATGAACAAAGCTCCGCATTCTGACACCGCAGCCAATCCGTGCCCATCGCGCCCTCAGGCGCTGATTACATGGCTTATGAGCGTGGCGGTTCTCGTCTTCGCGATCGTCGTTGTGGGCGGAATTACGCGTCTGACCGAATCGGGCCTGTCCATCACCGAATGGAAACCCATCACGGGCACCTTGCCGCCGCTGAACGAGGCCAGCTGGCTTTCCGAATTTGAAAAGTACAAACAGATTCCGGAATATACCGAGATTAACGGTCCCGCCGGTATGACGCTGGCGGAGTTCAAATTCATCTATTTCTGGGAATGGGTCCACCGCTTGTTGGGGCGGGTTATCGGATTGGCCTTTGCGCTGCCGCTGGCGTGGTTCTGGATCAAGCAGGCGATCCCGAGCGGCTATAAGCCGCGTTTGCTTGCGTTGCTTGCGCTGGGCGGTCTGCAAGGGACCATTGGCTGGTGGATGGTGTCATCTGGCCTGTCCGCGCGCACCGATGTCAGCCATTACCGGCTTGCCGTTCATCTTTTGACCGCCCTCACAATCTTGGGTGGCCTTGTTTGGACCGCGCTTGATTTAAAGGAACTGACGAAAAATCCATCGGCAAAGCCCGCGCGTATCACTGGCTTTACGGGCAGCATCTTGGCGATATTGTTTATCCAATTGCTCTTCGGTGCGTGGGTTGCCGGGCTGAATGCCGGATATGTCGCGAACACATGGCCATTGATGAACGACCGTTTCTATCCAGATGGCGTCGATACCGCCAACGGCGCATTTTATGCTTTGGTGAATGACCCCTATCTCACCCATTTCGTCCACCGCTGGTGGGCGTGGGTCGCGGTGATTGCGCTGATCCTGATGGCACGGCGGGTCAAGAAAGCGGGCGTTCGTGGGGCTTCTGCGGCGATCCATAGCGCCTTCGGCATCCAGATGCTGCTGGGCATTGCGACCGTGATGACGGGGGTCAACATCGTCCTTGCCGTTTCGCATCAGGCGGTCGGCGCCCTTTTGGTTGCGGCGACGGTCTGGGGTGCGCATGTCTTGGGGCGTGACACAGCCTAAACGCCGGAAGGTATTATTATACCCGTCGCAAAACCCTTGCTTTTGCTTGACTATTGGCCGGTTCATCGCCATTGGCACCGCTTCGCGTGCGGGATCCTGTGTGATTCTGTGCAACACTAAAATTTCGAAAGGTGCGATTAGCGATGAAAACGCTATCCAGAGTTACGAAATCGATCCGTCCACAGGACGTCGAGAAATCGTGGATCCTCATTGACGCAGAAGGTTTGGTTGTTGGCCGTGTTGCCAGCCTTATCGCCAACATCCTGCGTGGTAAGACAAAGCCAAGCTACACCCCACACGTTGATTGCGGCGACCATGTCGTTGTCATCAATGCGGACAAGGTGAAGTTCACCGGCAAGAAACTGACCGACAAGGTTTACTATCGCCACACCGGTTACATCGGCGGGATCAAGGGCATCACTGCGGGTAAGGTACTTGATAGCAAGTTCCCTGAGCGCGTCCTTGAAAAGGCCGTTGAGCGCATGGTTCCACGCGGTCCTTTGGGTCGTGCCCAAATGCGCGCGCTGCATCTGTATAATGGTACCGAGCATCCGCATGCCGGCCAACAGCCAACGACGCTCGACGTCGCTTCTATGAACCGCAAGAACAAGGTGGGTGCATAATGTCTGAAACTGCAAATTCGCTCGCTGATCTCGAAACCTTGGGCGCCGACGTTCAGGCACCAGCACAGATTGCTGCTGTCGTTCGCGAACAGGAAATTGATGCGCAAGGCCGCGCTTATGCAACTGGCCGTCGTAAGGACGCGGTTGCACGCGTTTGGTTGAAGCCAGGCACCGGCAAGATTGTCGTCAATGGCCGTGATCAGGAAGTTTACTTCGCACGTCCTTCGCTGCGTCTCGTCATCAACCAGCCGTTCGGTGTCACCGAGCGTACGGGCCAATATGACGTCATCGCAACCGTCAAGGGCGGTGGTCTTTCGGGTCAGGCTGGCGCGGTCAAGCATGGCATCGCGCAGGCACTGTCGAAGTATGAGCCACTGCTGCGTAGCGCTGTGAAGTCGGAAGGCTTCCTGACCCGCGATAGCCGCGTTGTCGAGCGTAAGAAATACGGCAAGGCCAAGGCGCGTAAGAGCTTCCAGTTCTCGAAGCGTTAAACCGAAAAATCGGTTTTTCCGAACAAAATCAAGGGCTTGCGAGAAATCGCGAGCCCTTTTTTGTTGTTACTTTATTGCCCCGGGTGCGTGCTGAAAGCGGCCGCCTCGATATACTCCTTAAATCGCGTGCACTAACGCCCACCGCATAGTGCCGTGTAAATTTACGCGAATATGAGTTTGTAGAGGTTGACGAAATAATCCTTGGTGGTGGCAGTGCCGCCATATTGCCAATACACGGCCTCAAAATTCCCATCGCCGTCAAAATCATCGAAACCGATCAGTTTCCCGCTACCTTGAGAAGGCGGAAGGGACACGTTGAAATTACGGAATGATGCACCATTCTCATTTATGAAAATCCTGAGCGTGCCGTCCTGCCGGGCAAAGACTATATCGTCTTTTCCGTCTTTGCTGACGTCTTTGACATAGAGCGCTGGAGACCATTGTAAGAACCCTGCGTAAATATCAGAATTGTCCTGCCTGATGGCTGTACTGGAAATATCGACGAATTTACCGGCGTCGTTTCTGATGATCTGGAGATAGTCCCCGCCATAATAAGGGGAATATCTTGAGTGGGAGATTATGAGGTCGAGATCCCCATCCTTATCCATATCCGTGGTTCGCGTCTCCATATGGAGAGTGTTTTCTGTACCATAAACCGTTGCGGGAAGCGGCGTCTTGTCATCGAAACTGAAATTACCCTTATTGTTCCAGAATACATAACTGTACGCCGAACCGTGCCCAAACCCGGCAACAATATCGTCGTACTTGTCGCCGTTGAAATCGGCGAGATGCACATCCAACCACAAATTATTCTGCCCGTTGGGGATTTGGGTTGGGTTGAGCAGCGGAATCGAGTTCAGTTGATCCAGAAAGCTGCTCGACCTTGAAGTGAATGAACCTTCGGCGTTTTGAAACAAGAACAAGGGTTCAAACCCTTCCCTGTGGCGCCAGTTGGCAATCAGGATATCATGCTTTCCGTCACCATTAATGTCCCCTGTCGCCATTGCGTGGGCATCGGTTCCATTCGCCGCAAGACCGGATTGGGTAGTCAGGCGGGGAATAAGGTCTGCCCGTACCCGCGTCCCAGTTGCACCGCCTAAGGCCAATACTGCCGTGCCATATGCCGTGGGATCATTATAAACCCCAGACACGTTGTGCGCGACGAAGAATGCTGCCGGCGTTCCGTTGACGGTTAAAGACGCAGATCGCCGTGCGCCAAAAACGGATGGGAATTGGTCGTTAACGGCCTGCCGAAACTCTAATCTACCGTTATCATTGGAAAGGTAGATATATGGTAAGCGCGCAAAAACTGGCGTCCCATATGCCTTGTTCAGCGGAATGATCAGTTCGGGGAACCGATCCTTCTGGAAATCTAAAGCTATGCTCCCTTGAGGGAAAATGTCCGCAATACCTCTGGGGTTAGTCACGCCACCGTAAACATATTCGGGGACCACGTCGGATGAGGATGCTGTGTGAATTTGATATGATTTGCTGAGGGTCGCGTTCGTGTAGGCGACGGGTGGTGTCGGTGTTGTGGGGTTCGAGGGTATCGTGATGATCGGAGAACTGGGCGATGTGCTGCCACCGCCTCCACAAGCGGAAAGCAGCACGCATGCCACCAGCACCCTAAGACGACGTAGTTTCAATCAACTTCCCCCAAGAATAAATGCTTGCATCACTTCCCAGCAAATACGCTGGAAATTTGGCGACCCTTGTGATCGTAAACATAGATTTGGCTGCCTCTACGCACGCTGACCGTGCTGGATGTATATCCCTTCAGTCCGTCATTCGGTCCAGTGCCGGCAAATACGGAGCATAGCTGACGCTGTCCGGCGCCATAGACATAAACCTGACTGCCTCTTTGGACAGCTGTGACTATCTCGGACACATTCCACCCCCATTGTCTGCCCTCGAATTACAATGCGTTGAACCAAGACGTTAGGCAAGCGGCGATGTTGGCGGAAGGCTTATTCAATGCTGTGGGTAACAGGGGTATCGCAACACCCGTTTGTCATTGTGTTTCCGATGGTTAAACGGCACATACCGCGCATGATCAAATATATCCTTGTTGCTTTGCTCCTTGCGCTCGTTGGTTCCGGCTTATGGCTCTGGAACAAGAGCGACCCACAAAAGCTCGATTTTGCGGACCGGTGGGCACCGGGCGCGGCCGAGTTTGATGGAGCGCCTGTGACGGCGATCGCTTACGGAACCGACGCGCGGCAGAAGCTGGATATCTATGCACCTGAAGGCGCCGCATCCGCGCCTTACCCCGTCCTTATCTTCTTTCATGGTGGCTCGTGGCGCGATGGCGAGCGGGAAGGCTATGGCTTTTTGGGTCGTGCATTTGCATCGCGCGGATATGTCACCGTCATTGCCGATTATCGCAAATCGCCAAAGGTTCGCTTCCCCGCATTTGTGGACGATACAGCTGCCGCCATTGCGTGGGTGCACGCAAATATTGCCAAGCATCAGGGCAACAAAGACCAAATCTTCCTGATGGGACACAGCGCCGGCGCGCATATCGCGATGATGACAGCGCTTGATCCGCGCTATTTGAAGGCGCAGGGCCTTGGGACGGATGTTATTAAAGGCGTGATCGGGCTCGCTGGCCCATATGATTTCTTGCCGCTCACGACCGATTCATCGAAAATTTCCTTTGGCCAATGGCCCGACTTAACCGAGACCCAGCCGATTACATATGCGCGCGCCGATGCGCCGCCTTTGTTGTTGCTGACGGGGGACAAGGACACTGTGGTTAAACCACGCAACAGCAAGGTCCTGTCGGAACGGATTGCCGCGCTGGGCGGGAAACAGCAGCTGAAAATTTATCCCAACGTTGGCCATTCCGACATCATCATGGCGGTCGCCCGCCCCTTCCGGGGCAAGGCATCTGTCATCCATGATGTTACGACCTTCATAACGACGCACGAACCGCGTTAAGCCGCGTCTGCGGTTTTTGGTGCAACTATTTTCTGCCGATAGGAAATGACCAGCAGCGCGGCGTTGACCGCCGCTGCGCCTAACATCGCGAATGCTGCGCCAACCTCGGCATAAATGGGCATCAGCCAGATCATCATCAGCACCACGACAATAGCACCGGCAAGGCTGCACAGCATCACCCGGCCTGCCTTGCCCGCGGTGAGCAGCGCAGGCTCCAGCCCCAATGTGGCAAATTGGACGGCGGTGGCTGTGCCCAAGATCAATACCAACGGATAAGCGGCGACAAACTCTGCGCCAAATATCCATATCAAGGCGGGTTTTCCCGCGAAGCCAACAATCGCCAATACGAGCACCGCCGCAACGCCGGACACTTTAATCATGCGGCTGAGCAAATTGCTGGCATCTTTGGCGTCGACAGTGTGGGCGACGCGGGCATATTCGGTGAATATTGCCATCGATATGGCGTCGCCGACACGGGCAAACACCTGACCCAATTGATAGCCAAGCCGGAAAAATCCAGCCGCCGCTGCACCGACGGAGAAGCCGACGACCACCGCAACCACTTGTTGGCTGGTTAGCTTAAAGCTGGATCCCATATTGGACCACAACGCGAATTTTGTAATGCCGGGGAAGCTTTCCTGAAAGCCGTGCAGCGTTGGCATACTGCTGAGCCGCAGCGGCAATTTAAGCCGGCGCAAAACATTCACCCAAACCCATATCGTTGGCACCATTTCGGACAACAGCCACACCGCGAGGAACCCCCATGCTGTAGGCTGTGTCAGCACCAATATGCCGGTGCCGATAAGGCGGATGATAGGCACCAGCATGTCCGGAATGGCGGCATCGCCAAAGCGGTCGTTGATGCGCAGCAGCCCTGTCGGTGTCGAACGGGCGGACAGCACCAAAAGGGTCGTGAAGCCGACCACGGCGATTGCCTCTGAATCACTCCAGCCTTGATTATATGCAAGCGCCCATGCGCCGACCATCGCGACCAGAAACGCCAACAATGCCCCTATTATATCAAGGATTAGGCAAAACCATGTCAGTTCGGCGAGCTTTCGATCGGACTTTGTGTGTACCAACGTCGTGCCATAGCGGATCAGAATTTGCCACGTCTGGAACGATGTGAAGCTGGATATCGTCTGGGCAAAGCTGAAGATCAGCATGAATTTGCCAAATTCTGCCGCACCCAAGCTTTGGGTAGAGACGGCAAGGTAAATAAGGCTGAGCACCGCGGAGGTGGTCTTTGGCAAGAACAGCCAAGCGCCCGATTGCAAAATGCGCCGCCCACTCCCCTGTTTTTGTTCAGCCATTACGCCAGACCCCCGATCAGTCTGCGGGACTAGTGCACTTCCGCCGTTAATCAAAGCCATGTCATGACGTGCCGGAAAAAAATTGAACGCGCCGCAAACTGGTCGCAAAAATCTATCAATGGCGATAGATGCCGCGATGTATGAATAATCCACGACACAAGAAGGCTGCTGCGTCCGTCAAATCGGACGTTATTTTCCTGTTCAACCATGATGCGGGCCACCAAGTGGCGCATTTGGCGGGGATAGCCGGCGCATTTGCGTTGCGCGAAAAATGCTATCGGGCGACTGTTGCCTTTGGCAGCGACGTGACGCGAAAAGAGGTCGAAAGGCTGCTGACGCCTGAACAGATTGCCGCCTTGCATTGGCGGTCACTGGCGTTACCCGAATGGCTCAAGACGCTCACAAACGGCCTGAACAGGCTTGTGCCCGTTCACCGGATATTGCGTTTATATTGGCATAATGCGTTCTTACGAACATCCGTCGCCATCGTATCGACCGAACGCACCTGCCTGACCCTGAAACGCCATTGGACCAAATTTCGCCGTCGCAAACATTGCCCTGCCTTTGTCTGTGTGCCCCATGGGGCGGGGGACCGGAATGTATCTTTTCACCCTGCATTCCGGGACTTTGATCTGTTGATGGTCAGTGGACAAAAGGTTGTGGACCAGATGGTGGATGCTGGCGTGTCCACGCCCGAACGCTGCCGGATCATCGGTTACCCAAAGTTCGACATATTGCGGGGGCGCACCCCTGAAACATTTTTCGACAACGGCAATCCGACGTTTTTATATAACCCGCATTTCGATCCCCATATGTCCAGCTGGTTCGATCACGGGGCGGACATATTGGAATTTTTCCACCAGAATGCGGACCGTTACAATCTGATCTTTGCGCCGCACGTGATGCTATTTTACAAAAAGGTGCATATTTCGCCCGAATATCGCGTGACCCGCACGCGGCCAGACATTGATCCCAAATATTATGATGCGCCGAATATCCGGATCGATGTGGATAGCGCGCGCCTGTTTGATATGAGCTACACCCTGTCCGCAGACGTCTATATTGGCGATGTTTCAAGCCAGGTGTATGAATTTCTGCATCGCCCGCGCGCCTGTTTTTTCATTGATACGCACAGTGCGGTCGCGCCCGGCGCTCCGCCCGAATATGATTTCTGGAACAACGGCCCGGTTGTCCGCACGGCCAAGCAGTTGATAGCATTGTTGCCCGATCATGCGCAGATTGCCGCCCAATATCGCAATGCGCAGGAGCAGCGGATGGCCTACACCGCCGACCAAAGCAATCCGCGTCCAGCCTCGGACCGCGGTGCGGAGGCTTTGGGGCGATATATTGAAAGCTTAGCTAGCTGAAGCGGACGACTATGCGCTGCGGAAATCGAGCACGCCCCAATTGGCCTCGGCAGCCGCCTTCATAAAGTGTTTGGATGGGTTCACCGCATAGCCTTCGTCTGCGAAGTCTAAAGTGAACCGGTCGCTCAGATCGTCCGAATAAAAACGGATATGCGCATCTTTGCGGTTAATGCCCTGTTGCGACAGCCATTCCTGCACACGGCGCAATTTTTCTGCGGCGTAGCAATTTTCCCCGTCGATGCGGTGCATCAGTTGGCCGTCTGCTTCGCCGATATGACGCGTTGCAATAACCGCATCAAAACCAATTTTGGCGCCTATGTGGCCCGCATAAAAATGCGGTGCAGCGGTTGCCATCACCAGCAACGCCCCGCGCGCGCGATCGGCGTCTATGCGTGCAACGCCCCCCGGCTGAAGGCCTTCGCGCACAAGCTGCTCGGCAAAATCGGCGACGATATTGGATAAAGCGTCCGGACAGATTTGGCGCCCGATGAACATCGCGATCCCAAATTGTTTCAGCGGTTTGCGCCCATATAGGCCAAGCTTATATCCCAGCATCGCCGCGATCCAGACCGGCAGTAACGCCAGCCGAATGGGCGCGGTCCGCCGGGCGTAGAATAGCAGAAAATGCGTAAATGTCGGGCGACGGGTTATCGTCTTGTCGAGATCATATATTGCAATATTCATATTTGGTCGCCAAGCCCCACCCCAAGGTATGCCAAATGTGTTGGCGTGCCCCCCGATTTGGATGCGTTTAGGAGAAGCTGTTTGCAAGCGCAATGGACCTGCATCGTCCTTGCCGGGCAAAGGCCTGGTACGGATATGTTTGCACAGCATTTCGGGCTTGAGCTGAAAGCTCTTGTGCCCGTGCGCGGCGAACCGATGATTAGCCATGTCGTGCGGACGCTGCGTGCGTCGCCGCTTATCGGTGAAATCATTGTCCTATGTCAGGAACCCGATGCGCTGCGTTCCGCGGTCGATGCCGCAGGCGGCGCAACGCTCGTCGAAAGTCTGAGCAGTATATCGCTGAGCATCAAACGGCAGGTGGATGCATTAGGATTTTCGTCGCCGATATTGGTGACCACCGCGGACCACCCCTTGTTAACCGTTGATATGATCGCCGAATTTCTGGGTAAAGCCGATGGCGACGTTGCCATTGCGATGGTGGAGCGCAAGACGATGTTGGCGCAATTTCCCGACGCCAAACGCACATGGTTGCGTTTTTCGGACGGCGCATGGTCTGGCGCAAATCTCTTTGCATTGATGAGCCCCAAGTCCGCATTCGCGCTCGATTTATGGGCAGAGGCCGAACAGGATCGCAAGAAAGCATGGCGCTTGTTCATGCACTTTGGGGTGCGGCTGGCCCTGCGCGCGCTCACCCGCACGATTGGATTGCGGCAGGCGTTGACCATTGCGGGCAAACGCCTTGGCCTTGTTGCTACGCTGGTGCCGATGTCAGACCCTGTCGCTGCAATCGACGTGGATAAGGTCAGCGACCATATATTGGCCGAGCACATTCTTATCGACCGCGAAACATTGGCGCGTTCAAATATGGCTGCTTGATTAGCGGCCCATTTTCTTTTGCCGCCGTCTTTGCACGGACGAGCCGATACCCATGGCTTCGCGATATTTCGCTACGGTGCGGCGGGCAATGTCGAAGCCTTTTGCCGTCAACAAATCGACCAGCGTGTCATCGGACAGTATCTTTTCGCCCTCGGCATCAATCAAGGATTTGATGTGGCTTTTGACGGCCTCTGCCGACGCGCCCTCACCGTCGGCGGATTGAACGCCCGATGAGAAGAAATATTTGAGATCAAAAAGGCCGCGTCCGCAATGCAGATATTTGTTGCTCGTCACCCGGCTGACGGTGGATTCATGCATGTCGATGGCATCGGCCACTTGTCGCAGCGTGAGTGGCCGCAAATGGGCGACGCCCTTGCGAAAAAAGCCGTCCTGTTGCTTCACAATCTCGGTGGCGACCTTGACGATGGTGCGCTGTCTTTGATCCATGGCTTTGATGAGCCAGTTCGCATCGGCCATGCAGTCGCTTAGCCAGGCTTTTGTGGCTTTGTCTTGCCCAAGCTCGGCAACATAGCTGCGGTTGATGAGAATGCGGGGCAGGTTGGCGCTGTTCAGTTCGATCGCCCAGCCTTCGCCGCGCGGCGTGATGAATATGTCGGGCGTGACGGCAAGCATATCTTCGCTTTCGAACCGGCAACCGGGCTTTGGATCATAGCCGCGCAGTTCTATCAACATATCGCGTAGGTCTTCGTCATCGACGCGGCACATGCGCTTAAGCTGGTCAAACGCACCCTTTGCCACCAAGTCGAGATTGTCGATAAGCTTGGCCATGCAGGGGTCATAGCGATCCGCCTCGCGCGCTTGAATCGCTAGGCATTCGGACAGGTTTCGCGCGCCAACGCCGGTTGGATCGAACCGCTGCAATTCCGAAAGCGCCCCCTCCATTTCCGCCATGGCAACGCCAAGCCGGTGGGCTGTCGCCATCAGGTCTTCGCCAACATAGCCCGTGGGTTCGATATGTTCGATAATCTGCTGGACCAGAAACAGCTGCCGTCCGGAAAGGGTGGACCCTGCCTGCGCCATCAAATGTTCCCGCAGGTTGATATCGCGCGCGGCAAAGCTGTCGAAATCAGGGGCGTCGGCGTCAAAGCCGCTGGGCGCTGCGCTGCCCGAAAGCCCAAGCATGCCATCGGCCCCGCCCACACTGTCCGATGGGGTGTCATGGTGGAACGTTTCTGCGCTGAAATCGACATCCAACGCGTCCGATGTGCCTTGGCCATCGCCACTGAGCAGGTCGTCACTGGCCCGCTCGCGACTGTCGTCCAAAGCGGGTGCGAAGTCCTCGGTGGGCACATCAGGGGCAGCGTCGCTGCTGCCTGTTTCCAAAACCGGATTTCGTTCCACCTCGTCCGCGATGAATGCTTCAATCTCGAGCGACGACAATGCCAGCAGTTTAATCGCCTGCTGCAGTTGCGGTGTCATCACCAGCGACTGGCTTTGGCGAAGATCGAGACGGGGTGCTAATGCCATGACGTTATGGTTCCGTCATCGCTGCAAATCACATTGCAAAACTCTCGCCGAGATACAGGCGGCGCACATTGGGATCAGCGACCAACGCCTCGGGTGACCCTGCGAACAGAACCTGTCCACCATAAATGATGCACGCGCGGTCAACGATATCAAGCGTTTCGCGCACATTATGATCGGTAATCAGCACGCCGATGCCGCGGGTTTTGAGTTCTTTCACGAGGTCGCGAATATCGGAAATGGATATCGGGTCGATTCCGGCGAAAGGTTCATCGAGCAACATGATTGACGGGTTGGCCGCCAGCGCGCGGGCAATTTCGCAGCGCCGCCGCTCGCCGCCCGAAAGCGCCATGGCGGGTGCACTGCGCAACCGGGTGAGGCCAAATTCGCCAAGCAATTTTTCCAACCGCTCGTTGCGCGCGTCTGCATCGGGCTCTGCCATTTCCAGAACCGCGCTGATATTTTGTTCAACGGTCATACCACGGAAAATCGACGTTTCTTGCGGCAAATAGCCCAAGCCCAAAATCGCGCGGCGATACATGGGCAGGTTGGTGATGTCCGCACCATCCAATGTGATGCGGCCGCTGTCGGGCTTAACCAACCCCATGATGGAATAAAAGCAGGTGGTCTTACCCGCGCCATTTGGGCCAAGCAGGCCAACCACTTCGCCCTTTGCAACCGAGAGCGACACATCGGTCAGAACCGCGCGCTTGTCATAGCTTTTGGCGATGGAAACGACACCCAGTCCGGATTGCACGCCGTCTTGCATCGTCGCATCCGCAGCGGGAGAAGTTGCAGTCATGCTATCCATATCCAAATTTCGCCCGCGATTTTGCCGTTGATATCCAACAGACAGCTAATGAATGCTGACCCATTTTGCAATTGGCATGATTTATGCTGCCCCGTTTTAGAGGCTGTTTGGGGCTACCCCCCTAATTTTTGCGCTGTGGAACGCTAAACGAACCGGTAACGCGGCCGCCCGAATTGGTTGTATTGGCAGGGCCACCGGCATTGAGGGTTGATCGACCTGAATTGAGATCGATGACAAGCCTACCACCGTTTAGCCGGTTGCTGCCTTGCACCAGATTCACATTGCCAATCAGGGTAATCAGGCTGGAATCGAGATCATATATGGCCGAGCTGCTGGTTACGCGCAGATCATCTTTGGTAATGGTCACGCCGCCTGTGGCGTCCAGACGATTTACGTCCACGCCGCCATTGCTTGTGTAAGCGGCCGTAATCCGATTTGCCTTGAGCGTAAGGCCCGCCTGCGTTGCAGTTACGCCGCCAGCAAGAACGACGCGGTCTGCGCGGTCTTGCAGTTCCGAGGATCCAGCATCGAAAACGACTGGTGCGTTGGTGTTATGGTTACGAATACCCTGCGCGGTCGACGCCGAAGACAGCACCATAATGCCCGCAAATGCGGCGGCCAGTCCAAAGGAGATAGAAGCTTTGCTCATGTTGGCCTCACTTAATCGCATTCTGGTCGATACGCAAACGAACGCCGCCATCTAGCCGGATAATGCGCGTATCGAGGTCAGCGCGCAATCGTCCGGCATGGAAGGTTCCGACCTTCGTGCGGCCGCTCACTGGCCCAAAGCTTTGCATCGTCCTGTCTTTCAACGACAGCTCCACATTGCTGGCCACCATGTCATAGCCCGGCGATTCAACCGCCAATGGGCCCGTCACGCGCATGGTTTCCTTGCCAAGGTCATAGCTGCCGCGCTGTGCGATGATGGAGGCTGGGCCGTCCTGCAACGATATCCGGCCTGACAATGATGTCATGTCGAGAACAGGTTGCGCCGATGTCTTCTGGACAGCGCTGCCGGCGCGCAACGAAAAGGGGCGGCCTTTACTGTCTTCACCGCGATAGAGGGCCTCAACAACGCGCAACCGCTCCCGCGACAGATTCACTTCGTCTTTGTTCAGGACAAAGCTGAGTTCCTGCTGCCCGGTAAACGGGCTGAACGCCAATATAGCGACAAGCAAACCGATGATGCTTGGCAAGACAACCCGCATCGCGCGGATAAGGCGGTCATGCCGTCCGCCGGGCAATGCCCAGCGTTGACGATAACTGCGTTCAAGATCGGCCTGTGCGGACATGTTATGTCTCTAACCCGATTAAACCTTAACTGTGCCCGAATATATCGGTCTCTGGCCAGCCAGACAGATCAAGGTTCGCACGGTGCGGCAGAAAGTCAAAACACGCCTGCGCCAAGTCTGTGCGGCCTTCGCGTTCCAAGCGCACGACAAATTCGGCATGCAGGCGGTGCAGATAGCGCACGTCGCTTGCGGCATAATCTTTTTGCGCTTCGGACAATATGGGGCCGCCCCAGTCGCTTGACTGCTGCTGCTTGGAAATGTCCGTCGACAGCATTTCCTTCACCAATTCCTTCAGCCCGTGGCGGTCCGTGTAGGTCCGAACAAGGCGCGAGGCGATTTTGGTGCAGAATAACGGCGTCGCAACAACGTTCAAATAATGCGAAATCGCCGCCAAATCGAATCGGGCATAATGGAACAGCTTCAAACGGGCGGGATCGGCCAGTACGGCACGCAAATTTGGTGCAGAAAAGTCACTGTTGCGGCCAAAACGCACCAGATGTTCATCGCCGCGTCCGTCGGAAATCTGCAGCAAGCACAGCCTGTCACGCGGGGTGATGAGTCCCATGGTTTCGGTGTCTACAGCGACGGGGCCATCGGCCAGTACGCCTGCGGGAAGGTCTTCTTCGTGTAAAAATACGCTCATGCTAGCCCCTTGCCCCACCCGACTGTGCAAGGCAAATGAAACTACAGTTGGCGCCCTGCGATTTTCGGCCGCAATATTAGCTATCGCGTAACCTTTTAATGCGATATACAAAATGCTTGCGCAATCACCAACGGCTGCGCTTGTGACGTGCAGTACAGTCGCCCTCGACTGCATAACATAGTCGTTCTGGGCGATGAGAAGGCAAGTAAGAAGTTATGGGTTTTGATCGCAAGCGTGCTGGCAAAGGCCGGGACAAAAGAGATGGTTTCGGTGATGAAAGCTATGACGGTTATCGCGCACCGTCCCCCTATCAAAGTGATTTCGGCGGCGGCCGCTCAGGTGGCGGTTACGGCGGCGGAAATAGCGGCGGCGGTGGTGGCGGAGGTGGCTTCGGTGCACCTCGGCGTGGCCCAGGCGGCCCACCAATGCCAGCGCAAGTCATCGGTTCCGGCAAAGGAATTGTTAAGTTTTTCAATGGTCAAAAGGGCTTTGGCTTCATTCAGGTCGATGGTCGTCCCGATGATGTGTTCGTGCACATCAGCGCGGTTGAGCAAGCTGGCCTGACGGGCCTTGCTGAAGGCCAGCCGCTCGAATTCTCGCTCGTTGAGCGTGGCGGCAAGGTTTCGGCAACGGATCTCGTCATTGATGGTGAGCCAATGGAAGTGACCGAGCGCGCACCGCGTCCGGACCGTCCAGCATTTGATCGTGACCGCGCTCCGCGTGGCGATGACCGTGGTGGCTTCCGCGGTGGTGACCGTGATTCGGCACCACGTGGACCGCAGCGCGAATCGACTGGCGAACGTGCCAATGGAACCGTAAAATTCTTCAACGACATGAAGGGTTTTGGTTTTGTGCAGCGTGATGATGGCGGCGAAGATGTGTTTGTGCACATTTCTGCGCTTGAGCGTTCGGGCATGGGTCAAGTGACTCAGGGCGACCGTTTGGCGTTTGACATCGAAATCGATCGTCGCGGCAAATATTCGGCCACAAACTTGGGCCCGCTTTCCGAATAAGCGCGCTTTAGAATTTCAAAAAGGCGGGTGAAGCACAACGCTTCGCCCGCCTTTTTTTATCTATCATGCCTTGCCGATTGTCGCGGCCAGGAACCAGGCGCGCTGTTCGGCCTGGTCCGTCCAATCGTCCAGCAGGCCATCGGTCGCATTGTCGCCGGCTTTATCCGCAAGGTCCTTTGCGTCTTTCAATGCCTTAATCAGCGTCTCATTGTCGGCGTGCAGTTCCTTCAGCATCTTCGATGCATCAGTCGACGTCGAATCGTGGTCATTGATCCGTTGCTTGGCGGCGATCGCGCCAATGGACGTCAGCGTGTCCTGACCCAGCTTGCGCACGCGTTCGGCGACAAGGTCAGTCGTTGCGATCAATTCGGTCGCCTGTTCATCAAACAGCAGGTGATATTCGCGAAAATGCGGACCGGTCACATGCCAATGGAAATTCTTGGTCTTGAGGTAGAGCGCATAATAATCGGCCAGCAGGCCATTTAACGCATCGGCCAGCGCTTTTTTGCTATTGTCACCATGTGCCATGGCAGTTCTCCATCATTCGGGGGGGGGAGAACATAATATAGGAACGACGCACGCTATTTACAGCACCCGCCTTGCGCCAGCGGCAATCAGCTGATGCCATTGGCCTGAGTGGTCAATACAAAGCCCCATCCCAACAACAATGCGCCAGACACCCACCTTATGGGTTTCAACGGCACAAGCTGGCGAAGCCGCGCGCGCAGGATGACCGCGGGCACCGTTGCGGCCATGATGCCGACGAACCCGCCGACCGCAGCCATGCCCCAATACGGCGTGCGGGCACTTTGCGCGGCGATGATGAACTGGCTCTTGTCGCCAAATTCCAGGATAAAAAGGCCGAAGAATGCGGTCAGAAATGCCGGGCTTTTCCACCCCGATAACGGGTCCACATTGCGCCGCCACAGCAACATGCCAGCACCCGCAAAGATATAGGCAAGGCCAGCGAACATCTTGACCGACTGCGCACTCATCCAGCTGTCGATTACCGATCCGCCCGCTGCCGAAATGCCGCAATTGATCAAGGTGGCACAGGCGAGTCCGGCAAGAATCGCGTTATTGTTGCGATACCGCAGCGCGAGCACGGCGGCGAGGATCTGTGTCCGGTCGCCCATTTCGGCGAGGAAAACAGACAGGAAGGTCGTAAAGGCAGTGTCCATATTTTCTGCTTTAGCACATCATTATCAAAATGGGATGCGTGCGGCGCGCGGACTGACCGCGCCGCGAATCGCCTTTGTTTTGGCAATCAAAGCGGGCTATGTTGAGCGCGCTCCAGCATCCGAAAACGCGACGGTACGGCAAAACGAAGATGCTGAAACCAGTGCAGCATGACGATTCAGGGGGCATTGGCCCGCTTTGACGTCTGATTTGGGGTTACGGGCTTGACTTTCACCCGCCAAACCAGCAAAGGCCCGCGTCTGTGAACAGCGCGGCCAAACCCTGCGCAGTTTTTTGCGACATTATTTGAACAAAAGGAATGGGCCATGGCGAAGCCAGCCACGATCAAGATCAAGCTGCTCAGCACCGCTGACACAGGTTTCTTCTACGTGACCAAGAAAAATCCACGCAACATCACTGAAAAGATGACGTTCCGTAAATATGACCCCGTTGTGCGCAAGCATGTCGAGTTCAAGGAAGCCAAAATTAAGTAAGCCAACGCGCTGCTTGAATAAGCTATCGATCAGGGCGCCTCGGGCGCCCTTTTTGATTCACGGATTGCCCGCACGCGGTTGGGTTCAATTATCCAATTATCCCTCGCACCGCCTCCAGAAACGTCATCACCGACACCGGCTTTGACAGATAGCCTTTTGCGCCTGCGGCCATGATCCGGTCCTCGTCGCCCTTGCCCGCATAAGCAGTCACGGCGAGCACGGGGATTGCCGACAGCGCCGCATCCTTTTGCATCGCTTCGATCAGGTCGATGCCGCTGACATGCGGCAGTTGAATGTCCATGATGATCAGGTCCGGCGCAAATGTCCGCGCTTGTTCCAGCGCCAGCCGCCCGTCGCGCACGCCCTCAACAACAAACTGGTGCGCGCGCAGCAAGTCGGTGAATAGCTTGAGGTTCAGCTCATTATCCTCAACGATCATCACCTTTTTCGACATTACCGCTCTTTTCCCGCTTTGCGTTCGTGGATGCCTTGGCTTAAGCGAAAGCCATGCATGAAACAAATGGCAAGTTAGACGCATCGGGTATGGCGTTTCAGGCTTTGGCTTGGGCGTTGATGGAAGAAGCACGGGCGGAGCGGCTTTTGTCGCTGACCGGCCTGACACCCGAAGGGCTGCGCAGCTCCATCACCGAACGCGGCACGCAAGCGGCGATATTATCATTTCTTGAGGCTTATGAGCCCGACCTCATCGCGTGCGCTGCGGTCATTGGGGTTTCACCGGCATTACTTGTACAGGCCCGGCAGGAGTTAGAAGCATGAGTAGGCCATTGCTAATTTCCGATTGCGACGAGGTGCTGTTGCATATGATCGTGCCCTTCCGCGATTGGCTGGACGACGCGCATCATATCCATTTTGACCTCGTCCACGGCGATTGGGGCGAGGCGCTGCGCCACAAGCATGATGGCACGGTGGTTGAGCGCGGTCAGGTCTGGGACCTTCTCAACGGGTTTTTCGATACCGAAATGCACCGCCAGCAAGCGATTGACGGCGCGGTCGAAAGCCTAAACCGGCTGCGCGAACATGCCGATGTTGTTATCCTCACCAATTTGCTCGACCACCGCGCCTGGCCACGGACCGAGCAGTTGAAGGCCGTTGGCATCGACGCGCCCGTCTATTGCAACCAAGGCGGCAAGGGCGAGGCGCTTGGCCGGATTTTGGACGAATATAAACCCAGTATTGCCGTTTTCGTCGACGATCTTGGGCATCAGCATGAGTCCGTTGGTGAACAGCATCCCGACGTCTGGCGGCTGCATTTTGTCGGTGAGCCATTGCTGTGGGATCGCGTGAAGCCGTCGAAATCTGCGCACGCGCGGCTGGATCGGTGGGCCGACGCGGAAGTTTGGATTAGGGAACGGCTGGTTGCGAATGCGCCAGCGCCCAGTTTGGAAAAGGTAGCATGATGATAGAAGCAAAATTAGCCGAGCTCGGCATTACCCTCCCTGCACCAGCAGCGCCGGTCGCATCCTATGTGCCCGCTGTCGAAGCAAACGGAATGCTGTTCATTTCGGGCCAGTTGCCCTTTGTCGATGGCAAGGTTGTCACCGGCAAAGTCGGCGATACGCGCAGTCTTGAAGAGGGCAAGGCCGCTGCCAAGGCGTGCGGAATCATGCTTATCGCGCAGATGAAGGCAGCGCTTGGCGGCGACCTCGACCGCGTGGAACGCATCGTCAAGCTTGGCGTCTTTGTCGCATCGACCCCAGACTTTACCGACCAACCAGAGGCCGCCAATGGCGCATCGGACCTGATGGAAGCCGTGTTCGGCGACGCAGGCAAGCATGCACGCGCTGCGGTCTCCGTCCCTGTATTGCCACGCGATGCAACGGTCGAAATCGACTGTGTGGTAAAAATTCGAAGCTAAGAACTGATGTGGAAAAATCACCGTAGTCCTGAGCCACCAGCGCCTAGGCGCTGGTGAAAGTCGAAGGGCGTTTTTCCGGTTCGGACCGCCCTTCGACGGACGCAGTCGTTGCACGACTGCTGCTCAGGGTAATTGGGATCAGATATCGGAGTTAGCCAAATGCCGCAGCCGCAACCGATGACCACCCTTCGACAGACGCAGTTGGTGCACAACTGCTGCTCAGGGCTACGGTACAATATTGATGTCTGAAGTCACCGCCGAACTCTTGAGCAAGGTCAGCGATATTCCCGCCGACCAGTGGGATGCGCTGAACCCGCGGGGCAATCCGTTTGTGGCCCACGCGTTTTTGGCGGCGTTGGAGGAATCGGGCAGTGTAGGCCCCGGCACGGGCTGGTCGCCTGCGCCGATCATGATCCGCGACGCGGACGGCATTCCCGCCGCTGCGCTGCCTGCGTATCTTAAGAGCCACAGCCAGGGCGAATATGTGTTCGACCATCATTGGGCGGATGCGTTTGAACGGGCGGGCGGGCAATATTATCCCAAGTTGCAGATTGCCGCGCCGTTCTCGCCAGTGCCCGGGCCGCGATTGTTGTTGCGCGATCCCGCGCTTGCGCCAGCGATATTGGCCGCCGCTGAAGCAGTTGTGGACCAAAATGGCCTATCGTCTGCGCACGCAACTTTTGTTGAAGAGGGCGAGCTGGATGCGTTTCGTGCGGCTGGGTGGCTGACGCGCATGGGCACGCAATTTCACTGGAAAAACCGCGACTATGCAGACTTTGACGGTTTCCTTGCCGCATTGTCGTCACGCAAGCGCAAGGCCATTCGCAAGGAACGTGCAGCTGCGCAATCTGCGGTGCGCATTGCGCAAATCAGCGGGGCGGACATTACGGCTGATGACTGGGATGCCTTTTGGGTATTTTACCAAGATACCGGTGCGCGCAAATGGGGGCAGCCTTATCTGACGCGTGCGTTTTTCGACCTGATCGGCGAAAGCATGAAGGACAGCATTGTCCTGTTCCTCGCTTATGATGGCGACCGGCCGATTGCCGGTGCGCTGAACTTTGTCAGCCCGGATTGCCTCTATGGCCGTTATTGGGGCTGCACCCGCGACGTGCCGTTTCTGCATTTTGAGTTATGTTATTATCAGGCCATCGATTACGCGATCGCGCACGGCTTGCCGCGCGTAGAAGCGGGCGCGCAGGGCGAGCACAAGCTCGCACGCGGATATGAGGCCGTGCCTACATATTCAGCGCATTATATCGCCAATGCAGGCTTTCGTTCCGCGGTTGCCGATTTCCTTGCCCGCGAAAGTCAGGCGATGGAACGCCAGATAGAGTTTCTAGGCGAAATGGCGCCGTTTAAGCGGAAAACATAACGCCTCTTACTGCGCATTGTCATCCCCGACTTGATCGGGGATCCATGGGCTAAGTGCGCGGTCATGGATTCCCGCTTTCGCGGGAATGACAATGAAATTTAAGCGGCAGAGAAATCGGAATCTCGCGCTTGCAATCACCTCTTTAATCGCGCAATTAAATAGGCGAGAGAGGAATCAGCCATGAGCAAACCAAGCCCCCAAGAATTAGCGGATTTCGAAAAGCAGTGCGATGCGTGGTTCGCCGAAAACACGGTCCGCGATCCGGGCTTTATGTTGCCGCTGACCTTCATGGAAGTTTCCACGGATCAGCAGTTCGATTTCCTGCGTGACTGGCAGCGCAAGGTTTATGAGGCTGGTTATTTCGGCATGTCCTGGCCCACCGAATATGGCGGCTATGGCATGCACCCCGAATATCAGCGGATCGCCACACGTGTCATGAAAAGTCATGACGCGCCGATCATGCTCAACGCGATTGCGAACGGCTGGACGGGTCCGTTGCTGCTCGACATTGGCCGCGAAGAGGACAAGCGCCGCTTCATTAAGCCGATGCTCTCGGCAGAAGAAATCTGGTGTCAGGGCTTTTCGGAACCAGAGCATGGTTCGGACCTTGGCAGTGCCCAGACAAAGGCAGTCCGCGTCGGCGATGAATATGTCATCAACGGTTCGAAGATCTGGACATCATTGGGCGACCGCGCCGATTATATGATCCTGCTCGCGCGGACATCGAATGACGGGCCCAGCAAATATGCAGGGCTTTCGTTCTTCCTCGCGCCGATGAAGATCCCCGGTGTCGAAACGCGGCGCTTGAAGAAATTGACGGGCGAATATGGCTTTACCCAATGCTTCTTCACCGACGCCCGCATTCCAGCGTCAGGCCTCGTCGGCGAAGAAGGGCAGGGCTGGATGGTCGCGATGAAGACGCTTGAGTATGAGCGCGGCGCGAAGGTCAATCCGGTCGGTGGGTATTTCGTCAAGGAAATGGACGTCATGGGCGTCATCGATATGGCGCGTTCGGCCAAGCGCGGCGGCAAGCCTGTGCTCGACGATCCCGTCATGCGCGACAGGCTGGTCGATTATATGATCGAAATTCAGGCGCTCAACCTCAACAACCAACGCCGCCGTATGGCGCCGCTGACCAGTGACCGTCCGATGGGTCTTGCGCTCATGAACAAGCTGGCGCGTACCGAGCTGGTGCGCGAGCTCACCGAATTCTCGCTCCAGTTTCAAGGAACGCGCGCGGGCTATTATGTGGGTGACGAAAATGCGGTCGATGACGGCTATTGGCACCGTTCTTACCTGAACAGCTTTTCCGCCACCATCGGTGGGGGCACCAGCCAGATCCAAAAAAATATCATCGGCGAACATGTGCTTGGTTTGCCCAAGGGGCGGTGAGCGATATTAAATACCGTAGCCCTGAGCCTGTCGAAGGGCGCTTCAATGGCGGGCACGGTTTTTGTTTAGGAGAATGCAATGTCTGAAGTCCTAACCCAAGCGCAGGACGGCGTCCTGATCATCACCATCAACCGGCCTGAGGCCAAGAACGCCGTCAACCAAGCGGTCGCGCAAGGCGTCGCTGCGGCCATGGAGCAGCTTGACGGCGACAAGAGCCTGAACGCGGGTATCATTACCGGCGCTGGCGGTACATTCTGCTCTGGCATGGATCTGAAGGCCTTTCTGCGCGGCGAGATGCCGAGCATCAAGGGCAAGGGTTTTGCCGGGTTCATTGAATCCCCACCTGCAAAGCCATTGATTGGCGCGGTTGAGGGCTATGCGCTCGCGGGCGGTATGGAAATCGCCATTGCGTGCGATTTGTTGGTGGCGAATGACAAGGCACAGTTCGGCATACCGGAGGTCAAGCGCAGCCTGGTTGCGGCAGCAGGTGGCTTGCTCACCTTGCCATCGATTATCGGCAAGCGCATGGCGATGGAACTTGCGCTGACGGGTGATTTTATCTCGGCACAGCGGGCCTATGAGATGGGCTTTGTCAATCGCATCACCGACGGCGCCGCGATTGAGGCCGCGCTTGAGCTTGCGGCCAAGGTTGCAGCGAACGGTCCGCTCGCGTTGATTGCGACCAAGCGCGTGATCAATGAGCGGCCGGATTGGAATTCGGCGGAGATGTGGAAGAAGCAAAATGAAATCTGCGGCCCCGTCTTCACGTCGAAGGACTCGCGTGAGGGCGCACTCGCCTTTGCCGAAAAACGCAAACCTAACTGGCAAGGGGAATAATATGGGCCACCCCGCCGTTCACGCAAAGGCTTTCCCCGATAAACCTGCCGTCATCATGGCGGGATCGGGCGAGACGATAACGTACAAACAGCTTGATGAACGTTCCAACCAGTGCGCGCATCTGTTCCGCAGCCTGGGGCTTCAACATGGCGACACGGTCGCGTTCTGTTTGGAAAACCGCGCCGAGTTTTTCGACCTTGTCTGGGGTGCGCAGCGCGCCGGGCTGATTTATGTCGCGATCAGCTGCCGTCTGACGGCATCGGAAATCGACTATATCTTGAACGATAGCGGCTCAAAGGCGTTGTTTGCTTCGCCTTATTTGGGTGCGACGCTGGATCAGTTGCAAAGCCCTGTGAAGCGGTTCATTCTCGGTGGGGAACATGCCGGCTGGGAAAATTACGCTGCCGCAGTTGCGAAACTGCCGACTTCGCCCATCGCCGATGAACGCGCTGGCACCGACATGTTGTACAGTTCAGGGACGACCGGTCAGCCTAAGGGCGTACGTTTCCCTTTGCCTGATGATCCGGACATTGCCGGACCAAATGCATTGTCAGGCCTTGCCGCGATGGCGTTCAAATTTTCGGGCGACAGCATCTATTTGTCACCAGCGCCGCTATATCATGCGGCACCCCTGCGTTGGTGTGCTGCGGTCCACCGGCTGGGTGGCACCGTGGTTGTCATGGAGAAATTCGACCCTGAAGCGGCGCTTGCGGCCATTCAGAAATATAAGATCAGCGCTAGCCAATGGGTGCCAACGCATTTTGCGCGCATGTTGAAGCTGCCCGAAGAGGTCCGCAACGCATATGATGTGTCGAGCCTTGATTCCGCGGTTCACGCTGCCGCGCCGTGCCCTGTGCCTATCAAGGAAGCGATGATAAATTGGTGGGGCCCCGTCATCCGCGAATATTATGCCGGGACGGAAGGCCAAGGGATTACCTTTATCTCGAGCGAAGAATGGCTGACGCACAAGGGTTCGGTTGGACGGCCATTGAACGCCATCATGCATATATGCGACGAAGATGGGGATGATGTTCCCGTGGGCGAGGAAGGCACCGTATTCTTCGAAAGCGCAGCATCCTTCAGCTATCATAATGACCCCGAAAAAACCAAAAGTGCGACCAACAAACATGGTTGGACAACGCTTGGCGATGTCGGCCGGCTGGATGAAGAGGGCTATCTCTACCTGACAGACCGCAAAAGCTTCATGATCATTTCGGGCGGGGTAAACATTTACCCGCAGGAGATTGAAAACCATCTGGTGACCCACCCGCGCGTCCGCGACGTTGCAGTCATCGGTGGCCCGCATGACGAAATGGGCGAAGAGGTTATCGCCGTGGTGCAGCCGCTCGATATGGCGGACGCCGGTGATGACTTGCGTGACGAGCTGACCGCTTATGCGCGTGAAAAGCTGTCGGGTGTCAAAATTCCGCGCCGTATCGATTTCCGCGAGGAGCTTCCCCGCCACGATACCGGCAAATTATACAAGCGCCTGCTGCGCGATGAATATTGGGCAAAGCAAAAAGCATGACCGCCATTCCCAAGATTGCACCCGAGCTTGCGGCGCATATCGTCGATCCGGTTGTATATGGGAATTGGCGTGCGTTGCTGGATACGTTCGCCACACTTCGCCGTGAATCCCCCGTCGCTGTTGCTGAAATACCGGGCTATCGACCGTTTTGGGTCATCACCCGCCATGCAGACATATTGAAAATCAGCAAGGACAATGCGACCTTTCTGAATAACCCCGCGACAGTCGTCGTTGCGCCATTGATGGCCGAAATGTTTGTGGCGCATTTGATGAAGGGCAGCCCGCATCTGGTGAAGTCGCTGGTGCAAATGGATGCGCCTGAGCATCCCAAATACCGGCGGCTGACGCAGGATTGGTTCATGCCGGCAAATCTCAAGACGATAGAAAGCAATATTCGGGCGATTGCGAAATCGGCCATCGACAAGATGCTGTCTATGGACGGAACATGTGATTTTGCGCGCGACGTGGCGGCGATGTATCCCTTGCATGTCGTGATGGAATTGCTTGGCGTTCCAGAAAGCGACGAGCCGTTGATGCTGAAGCTGACGCAGGAATTGTTCGGCGGGCAGGATCCGGATTTGAACCGGATGCGCGCGGCCAATATCTCGCCGCAAGAAGCCACCGAGCTTATGGCGCAGACGGTCGCTGATTTTAACGCCTATTTTGAAGCATTGGCACAGGACCGCCGCGCTAATCCGCGCAACGATCTGGCAACGATTATCGCCACCGGAACCATCGATGGCATGCCGATCCCTGACTATGAAAGCGCGGGCTATTACACCATCGTTGCGACGGCAGGGCATGACACGACCTCTGCGTCGACGGCTGGCGCGATGTGGGCCTTGGCGCAAGACCCGGCGCAGTTTGCGAAAGTGAAGGCAGATCGTTCCTTACTTCCCGGTCTGATTGAAGAAGCAATACGGTGGACCACACCGGTCCAGCACTTCATGCGTACGGTCGGCGCGGACACAGAAGTCGGCGGCGTACCGATGAAAGCGGGCGATTGGTTGATGCTGTGCTACGTCTCGGGTAATTATGACGAGTCCGTGTTCCCTGACCCGGAACGGTTTGATGCGGGGCGCAGTCCCAACCGGCACGTTTCCTTTGGATCCGGCGCGCATCAATGTCTGGGCTTGCATCTGGCGCGGCTAGAGATGAAGATATTATTCGAGGAACTGCTTGACCGTGTAGATTCGGTCGAACTGGCTGGCGAACCCAAACGATCGCAATCGACGTTTGTGGGCGGCCCCAAAACTTTACCGCTGCGATTTGTGGCAGCTTGAACGAAAGAGGATACTCTAATGACCACGCAATATAAGAATCTGATCAACGGCGAGCTGGTGGATAACGGCAAATGGATTGATGTCGTAAACCCCGCGACCGAGCAGGTCATTGGCCAAGTGCCCGATTGCGGTCAGGCAGATTTGGACAAGGCTGTTGCCGCCGCACGCGCCGCATTTCAGACGTGGAAGAAAACCAGCGTTGAAGAACGCCGCGCTTTGTTCGCCAAAATGGCCGATGTCATCAAAGCCAACAGCGACGAGCTGATGCGCTTGCTGACGTCTGAACAGGGCAAACCACATATGCAGGCGGGCAGCGAGATTGCCGGCTGCGTTGGCATGACGCGCGCATTGCCGATGTTGAATCTTGAAGAGAAAATTACAGAAGACAGCGACAAGCGCCTTAGCCGTACGCGCCGCGTTCCTGTTGGCGTGGTCGGTGGCATCGTGCCATGGAATTTCCCCGTGTTGATGGCGATCCAGAAAATCATCCCGGCGCTTTTGTCGGGCTGCACTATGGTGCTGAAGCCTTCGCCATTCACACCGCTGGCGACATTGCGCCTTGCTGAACTGGTTGCGGGCGTCTTCCCACCCGGCGTTTTGAACATCATCACCGGTGGCGACGCGTTGGGCCCATTGCTGACGTCGCATCCTGATATCGACAAGATTACCTTCACGGGTTCGACGGCCACGGGCAAGCGCGTGATGGAATCGGCGTCGAAGGACCTCAAACGCATCACGCTTGAACTGGGCGGCAATGACGCGGCGATTGTTTTGCCCGATGCCGACGTTGGCAAGGTGGCTGAAAAGCTGTTTTGGGCAAGCTTCTACAATGCAGGCCAGGTTTGCATCGCGGCCAAGCGTATTTACATTCACGAAGATATTTACGACGAATTGTCGAGCGCGATTGCGGCTTATGCCAAAGCGGTCAAGGTTGGCGATGGCGCCGAACAGGGCACGGCGATTGGCCCCATCCAGAACAAGCCGCAGTATAAGCGCGTGCTTGAATTGATTCAGGACGCCAAGGACAAAGGCTATAAATTCCTTGCAGGCGGCGACCACGACCCATCAATCCCCGGCTATTTCGTGCCTGTAACCGTTCTCGACAACCCGCCCGAAGACGCGCGGATTGTAGCCGAAGAACAGTTCGGCCCTGTGATGCCATTGATGAAGTTTTCGACCATCAACGAAGTCATCAGCCGCGCCAATGCGTCTGATTATGGTCTTGCGGGTTCGATCTGGACCAGCAATCCCGAAGCTGCGGTCGAAGTGGCCGAGCAGCTGGAAACCGGAACGGTGTGGATCAACGAATCCATGCATCTCGCCCCCAATGCACCATTTGCAGGACATAAGCAGTCCGGCTTTGGCGCTGAATTGGGCGAAGAAGGTTTGCTCGAGTTCACCTATCCGCAAGTGATCACGATCGCCCGCGAAGCGGCTTAAAGTCTATATTCCACGCGTCGTCATGCTGAACTTGTTTCAGCATCTTACTTTGGAACGCACGAAGTAAGACCCTGAAACAAGTTCAGGGTGACGACCTGCTGTGGTTCGTATTCCGGGCCGGCGTTCATCCCGTTAATCTCTGACTTGACTCTCCCCTTCCAAAGTTTAATCGTCTGATTAAATTTGAAACAACAGGAGAGAGAAAATGGCCGACGCTTATATTGTGGATGCGGTCCGTACCGCTGGTGGCCGCCGCGGTGGTAAGCTTGCGGGCGTTCACCCCGTCGATCTGGGCGCTGCCGTGCTCGATTCCATTGCCGACCGTAACGATTTTGATCCTGCGGCGATTGAAGACGTCATCATGGGCTGCGTCATGCAAGGTGGCGAACAAGCTGGCGATGTCGGCCGCAATATCGTTCTGGCGTCACGCCTGCCCAATTCGATCCCATCGGTCAGCATCGACCGCCAGTGCGGATCATCGCAGCAATCGATGATGTTCGCAGCGCAAGGCGTTATGTCGGGCACACAAGACATTGTGTTGGCGGCCGGTATCGAAAGCATGACTCGCGTCCCCATGGGATCGACGTCGATGTTGTTCAAGAAAGAAGGCATGGGCACGTATAAGAGCCCACGGCTGGAAGAAGCCTATCCCGGTATCATGTTCAGCCAGTTCATGGGCGCAGAGATGCTCGTGAAGAAATATGGTTTTAGCCGCGAAGACCTTGACCAGTTCGCTTTGGAATCGCACCAAAAAGCTATCGCCGCCACGCAAAATGGCGCCTTTGCCAATGAAATCGTCGGTATCGAAGTGGATACGCCAGAGGGCAAGATTGTCCACAATAGCGACGAAGGCATCCGTTATGATGCAACCTTTGAAAGCCTGTCCGGCGTCAAGTTGCTTCAAGAAGGCGGCTCTATCACGGCTGCCAATGCCAGCCAGATTTGCGACGGTGCTTCGGCGGTTCTGATCGTATCGGAAAAGGCGCTGAAAGAACATGGCCTCACCCCGCGCGCGCGCATCGTCAATTTGACCGTGACCGCTGGCGACCCCGTCATCATGTTGGAAGAGCCTTTGTTCGCGACCGACCGTGCGTTTCAGCGTTCGGGCATGAAAATGTCGGACATTGACCTGTATGAAGTGAACGAGGCGTTCGCGCCTGTGCCACTGGCTTGGTTGAAGCATACGGGCGGTGACCGTTCGAAAATCAACGTTCATGGTGGCGCGATCGCATTGGGCCATCCGCTCGGCGCATCGGGAACGAAGCTGATGGCGACATTGCTGAACGCGCTTGAAGCACGTGGTGGCAAATATGGTTTGCAGACGATGTGTGAAGGCGGCGGTCAGGCCAACGTCACGATCATCGAGCGGGTATAACGATTAGCCATCCATCACCGTCACCCTGAACTCGTTTCAGGGTCTTAATTTCCACCGTCAAAAAGTAAGATGCTGAAACAAGTTCAGCATGACGGTTAAAACGATCAGGAGTATTTATGAAACTGGATTCAACAGTCGCAGCAGTCGTCACCGGCGGCGCATCGGGCCTTGGTGAGGCAACCGCCCGCGCGCTGGCCGCAAAGGGTGTGAAGGTCGCCATTTTTGATTTGCAGGCCGACAAGGGCGAGGCACTTGCAGCCGAAATCGGCGGTGTATTCTGCAACGTGAACGTCACCAGCGATGAAAGCGTCGATGCCGGTTTCGCCAAGGCGCGTGCTGCGCATGGTCAGGAACGCATTTTGGTCAACTGTGCCGGCACAGGTAACGCGGCAAAGACCGCAAGCCGTTCGAAGGAAGACGGATCGATCAAGCATTTCCCGCTCGATGCCTTTGACCGCATCATCCAGATCAACTTGGTCGGCACTTTCCGTTGCATCGCCAAGTCGGCAGCTGGCATGTTGACGCTGGAGCCCATGGAAGATGGCGAACGCGGCGCGATGGTGAACACCGCTTCTGTTGCTGCTGAAGACGGCCAGATGGGCCAGGCAGCCTATTCCGCATCAAAGGGCGGCGTTGTCGGCATGACCTTGCCAATCGCACGCGACTTGATGAGCGAAGGCATTCGCATCAACACGATTCTGCCGGGCATCTTTAACACGCCATTGATGAACGGCGCGCCTCAGGCTGTGAAAGATGGGCTTGCTGCGTCGGTTCCATTCCCGAAACGCCTCGGCCATCCACACGAGTTTGCGCAGGTCGCCATGACCATGATCGAGTGCGGCTATTTCAACGGCGAAGACGTCCGCATCGACGGTGCCATCCGCATGGCACCGCGTTGATCGCATGACCGCGTTCACCCAAATCCTTTATGATGTCGCAGATGGCATCGCGACCATCACGATGCATCGTCCTGAAAAGATGAATGCGTTTACCAATGTGATGATGCGCGAAATGTGTGCGGCATTTGATTTGGTGGACGCGGATGATGCGGTGCGCGCCGTCATCGTAACGGGTTCGGGTGACCGTGCATTTTGTGCAGGGGCCGATCTGACACCCGAGGGTGGCGGCGACGTGTTCGCGAGCCGGTCCGATGTCGAAACGCTTTCCGACGAACGCGTGCGCGATTCCGGTGGTCGGTTAACGCTGCGGATTTTCCAATGCAAAAAGCCTGTCATTGGCGCCATCAACGGCGCTGCGGTCGGCATTGGCGCAACCATGCAACTGCCGATGGACTTCCGCTTGGCCAGTGACACGGCGCGCTTCGGCTTTGTTTTTGCGCGGCGCGGGATTGTGCCAGAGGCTGCCTCAAGCTGGTTCTTGCCGCGGCTGGTGGGCATGCAACAGGCGCTGGAATGGTGCATGACGGGCCGGGTTTTCAACGCGGCTGAGGCACTTCAAGGCGGCCTCGTGCGATCCATCCATGCGCCTGCAGACTTGATGGACGCCGCGCGGGCATTGGCCCGGGAAATCGCCGACAACACCGCGCCAGTGTCGATTGCGCTCACACGGGCGATGTTGTGGCGGCTGTCCGCTGCGGAACATCCCATGGCTGCGCACCAGATTGACAGCCGTGCGATTTACCGCCGGTCACGCTCAGGCGACGCAAAGGAAGGCATATCCAGCTTCCTTGAAAAGCGCCCGCCCGTTTATCCCGATAAAGTTTCCGCAGATATGCCGGACTTCTTCCCATGGTGGGACGAACCTGCTTATAAGTAACCCTGCGTAAACGGGGGGAGTAGACGCCAATGGCCACGACAGGACCAAGGCTGGTGAATGAAGCGGGCGATAATGCAAAAGCGCGCGACCAGCTTATTGAAGCGGCGAGCCAGATCATGCGTGAGGGCGATACCATCGACCTTTCGTTATCGGAACTGTCGCTTCGCGCAGGCCTGAACAGTGCATTGGTCAAATATTATTTCGGCAACAAAAACGGCCTGATGCTGGCGCTGCTTGATCGCGACATGGGCAATATTGTGTTCAGTCTTGGCGCGTTGCTGGCAAAGGACATGCCGCCAGAAGACAAACTGCGCATCCACATCGGTGCCGTCATCGACACTTATTATGCGTTCCCCTATCTTAATCGCCTGTTGATGCGCATGGTGCGTGACAGCGCGCCTGTTGAGGCGGCCCGTATCGCGGACCTTTATCTAAAGCCTATTTCAAAGGTGTATGACGCGCTGATCGCCGAAGGCGTAAAGGCAGGCAAATTCCGCAAGCTTGATCCGCAGTTTTTCTACTTCACCGTGACCGGCGCGGCTGACCGATTTTATTCGTCACGCTTGGTGTTGCGCCATTGTTATAATCAGGACGATTTTAACGAAAATATGCGCGATGCCTATCGCGAGCATAGCATCGATCTGATCATGCGCGGGCTGCTGGTTTAGGAATAGGCGCAACGTCGCGCCTTACATCCCCAACGCGGCCCTAATCTCGTCACCATCGGCATCCAGCATCGGCGGATGCGCATAGTTCGACGCTGGCGTTCTGGCATAATGCACGGGGTGCTTCATCGATCGATATGTGCCGATATCGGGGGACTCCAGCTCTTCGAAAAAGCCCACGTCGGCCAGATGCGGATCGGTGAGGACATCTGCCATGCGGTTATATTTCATAGCCGGGATGTCATGCTCGGCCAACAGGTCCAGCCATTCGGCGGTGGTGCGCAGCGCGCTGACTTCTTCGATGAGCGCGTATAATTCGCCCGTGTGCTTTGTGCGCTCTTGATATGTCGCAAAACGGGGGTCGTCGAACACGTTGGGCCTGCCGCCCAGTTCAAAAAACTTCGCCCATTGCCGGTCATTATAAGGGACGATCGCGATGAAGCTGTCCTTGGTCGGATAGGGCCGCCGACGCGGGTTCACCGAACGCGTATAGCCCATGCGGCCATTGCCAGGGATGAAGGTTTCGCCCCACAGATTTTCGACCATGTTGAACCAGGTGAAGCATTCGAACATGGGCACCTGAACAAATTGTCCGCCTTGCCCGCCTGCACGCGCAAGCAATGCCGCCATGGTTGCATTGGCCGCGAACAGGCCGCTGACTTTATCCGCGACAAGGCTGGGCGAATAGGTTGGGCGGCCACCATCGCGCTGCTCGCTTAAGGCGGCAAAGCCGGACGCGGCTTGAATCAGGTCGTCATAAGCCTGCCGCTCGCCATAAGCGCCACCCGCTCCAAATCCGGCGCAGTGGACATAGACGATATTGGGGTTGATCGCCTTGACCGCCTCATAGCCAAAACCAAGCCGTTCGACGCCTGCCATGCGGACATTATGAATGAAGACATCGGCCTCCTCCAGCAATGCTTCGAGAACGGCTTTGTCCTCCGGCTTTTTGATGTTGAGGTTGATGGCTTTTTTGTTGCGGTTGAGGGCCGTGAAGATGGGGCCATGCTGCTTGCTGGGCGAATCGCCGCCATGGCGCATCAGGTCGCCGGGTGTGTTGCCCTCGCTATTTTCGATTTTAATGACCTCCGCGCCAAGGTCGGCCAATTGCACGGTGGTATAAGGCCCAAGGACAACCGTGGCCATGTCGACAACCTTAATCCCTTTCAACGGACCGGTTGGTTCTTTGTCCCACGTCAATTTCGGCCATTTCGCCATGTGCGCTCTCCTTATCTCTTGCATCGACTGCTAGCATATTTAAGCGTGCAGTTAAGAGATAATCGGGAGTGAATGATGAGCAATTTTGATGCAAGCGCGCCGGTCATTATTGGCGTGGGCGAAGCCAGCCGAAAGACTGTTTCCGGCGAATGGCCAAGCCCACGCGAATTGGCTGGCGCCGCTATCAAGGTTGCACTGGCCGATACAGGTCAGTCCCCATCGGTTGCGGCGGCAATTGACACCATTGCCGCGATCCGCACGTTTGAGGACAGCGGCGTTAGCCTAGGCACAGGGTCGCCCGACAATACGCCCGAAGCCTTTGGAGCGGCCGGCGGCATCAGCGCGCCGCGTCTGATTTACGCCGATGTCGGCGGCCAAAGCCCGCAGGCGATGTTGAACGAACTGGCGGGCGATATTCGCCGCGGGACCTGTGAGCTTGCCGTACTCGTGGCCGCAGAAGCGACCGGGACCGCAAAGCGCGCGCGTAAGGCGGGTGTAACTTTGGACTGGCGTTTGCCTTCGGACACCCCGTTCGACAACCGCCTTTCCAGCTTCCCGATTTTGAGCCGAACGGAAATCCGCCATGGCATCATCTCTATGCCGCTGGCGTACAGCCTGATTGAAAATGCGCGGCGGATGGAGCTGGGATTAAACGCCGATGCTTATGCGCAGGAATTGGCGGCCTTGTGGTCGGCATTTTCAGCAAAAGCGGAAGGGCGAACCCACGCGCAGTTCCCCGGCTATCGTTCACCCGACGCGATGCTTGGCGACGATAATGCCAATTACCCGCTGACGGACATTTACCGTCGCTGGCACGTGGCGCAGGATGCGGTCGATCTGGGCGGGGCGATTATCCTAACCAGCGCAGGTAAAGCGCGCGATCTGGGTGTGCCGCAAGACAAATGGGTCTGGCTTGCCGGCGCGGCTGAAGCTTCTGAACCACCATTGGCAGAGCGCGGTGTGATTCACCGGTCGGCGGCGCTTGATTTTGCCATTCCGGCGGCACTTGGGCAGGCCGGAATTCAGGCCAGTGACCTTGGCCCTGTCGACATTTACAGCTGCTTTCCGTGCGCCGTTTTTGCGGCCGTTGACACCATGAATGACGCGGCGCGTGCGCTTGGCGATTATACGTTGACCGGCGGCCTCAGCTTTTTCGGTGGGCCCGGCAACGGCTATAGCGTCTACAATATCGCAGCGATGGTCGATGCCCTGCGCCACGATGGATCAAAGCCCGCTTTGGTCACTGCAAATGGCGGCGTGATGTCAAAACAGGCCGTCGGCATTTACACCGCATCGCAGCCCGCCATTGCTTGGTCGGGTGCGGCGGCGAAGGGCTATGCGCCGAAACAGATCGCGCTGGATGACGCCCCGCACGGCAAAGGCCGTGTACTCAGCTTTGTTCGGTCAGCGGGCAAGGACGGTTTTGGTCCGGCCACGCTCATTATCGAAATGGAAAATGGCGCCCGTGCCATGGCGGTGCTGGACAGCACACCCGATGGCGACCTTGGCCATAGGATCGTTGACGTCACGTCGGGCGAAAAACGCCACATGGCGACGATTTTATGATAATCTGCCGTTCATCACGCAGCAGCTATGACGTCGCGACGTGAATTCAGGAGATAGACCGATGCATATCCTCAAACTGGCTGGCCTTGTTTTGCCTTTGACGGTTGTTGCGGCATGCGGCCAAGTGGACCGCACGCCTGCGCCACTGACCGAGAAGCAGTCTGCTGTCTTAATGAAGGAAATCGGCGGTAAGGTCGCGGGGAAACCGGTAACCTGCATCAGTGATTTCAATGCCGACAATATGATCCGCGTCAGCGACAATATCTTGCTCTACCGCGTGTCGGGCCGCCTTGTGTACAAGAACAATTTGCGGTCACCTTGTCCCGGTCTTGCACGCGACAGTGATATCGTCGTCTCCGAACAATTTGGCAGCCAGAAATGCCGCGGTGATATTCTCCGCTTGGTGGACCGCACCAGCGGCATGACCGGCGGCATTTGCAGCCTTGGCGATTTCGTGCCCTATCGCGCCGAGAAGACTGCGGGTTAATCGCGCAGGAAAATTGCTTCGATCGGCAGGGCAAACAGGTCAGCGATGCGGAACGCCAATGGCAATGACGGGTCGTATTTGCCCGTTTCAATGGCGTTCACAGACTGACGCGAAACGCCCAGAGCATCGGCCAAATCTTGTTGGTTCCAATCGCGTTCGGCGCGCAGGACTTTCAGGCGGTTTTTCATGCTTTCCAGCGCGCAAAAGGACCCGCTACTCCAAGCATGGCAAACCAGATCGCGCCCATCCATTCTGGACCGCTCGCCACAACATCGTAGACGGCAAGAAATTGCCACACGGTCACGGTTACAAGCGTGAATGCCGTTGCCAGCAGCGTCTGCTTGGCAAATAGAAGCCGTTGATATTCATCGTCGATTTCGACCAGCAACCGAAATATTGCCCAGAATACACCGATTATGGGGAGTGCGGAGATGAGCGCCAGCCCAATAAGCGTGGCTTGGGAATGTTCGGTGCCACCGCGTGCGAAGGCGAGACTGCCGGTCAGGATCAGCATATAAGATACCATAAACAGCAGCACGCGGATGGTATACCGCTGCATGTAGGGCGCAAGCTTGTTCCAAGAGGTCATGTCAAGTTCCCTTTTTAATAAGACAAGCTAACTTTACTTTTTATGGCATGCCATGTCAAGGACCCTTTCCATTTAATCGCTGTCGCAGCCCAATGGGTGCGCAAAGACTGCCAATTCTGCAGGGTTGCGACTTCGCGTTTGGACTGGCAAAGGGACGGTTCCAAACTGAAGCTGAAAGCAAGTAAATCCATGTCCGAGATGATCCGCATTACCCTTCCCGATGGCACTGCCCGTGAAGTCGCGCGCGGCACTACCCCGGCGGATATTGCCGCCGCCATTGGCCCCGGCCTTGCGAAGGCTGCGATCGCCGCGCGGGTGGATGGCGAATTGCGCGATATCACGCGCCCGTTGGAGGTCGATGCGCAGCTCGCACTGGTGACCAGCCGTGATGAGGCGGACGCGCTTGAACTTGCCCGCCATGACTTTGCGCATATCCTTGCCGAAGCGGTGCAGGGCTTGTTTCCCGGAACGCAGATTACATTTGGCCCGTCGACCGACGACGGATTTTATTATGACGTGATGGCGCCCGCATCGCGTGGCCCATTCACGATGGACGACCTGCCCGCGATTGAAGAAAAGATGCGCGACATTATCCGCGCCGATAAGCCGCTGCGCCGTGAAGTCATGGCGCGTGATGCGTTGATTGCGACATGGCAGAATGCGGGCGAAAGCTTCAAGGCGGAATGGGCGGCGGAACTGCCCGAAGGCGAAGAGCTATCGGTCTATTGGTCGGGCAATGACTGGATGGACATGTGCCGCGGTCCGCATTTGGCGTCGACTGGCAAGCTTGATCCTGCGGCGTTTAAGTTGACGCGCGTTGCCGGTGCCTATTGGCGCGGTGACCAGAACAACCCACAGCTGAGCCGCATTTACGGCACCGGCTGGTTGAACAAAAAGCAGCTCGACGCACATCTGCTCCGTCTTGAGGAAGCCGCAAAGCGCGACCATCGCCGTCTGGGTCAGGACATGGACCTGTTCCATTTGCAGCAAGAGGCACATGGTTCCGTCTTTTGGCATCCAAATGGCTATCTGATCTGGCGCGAGCTCGAAGCCTATATGCGCCGCGCCATCGACGGCGCTGGTTACAAGGAAGTGAAAACGCCGCAGGTCATGGATGCGCGGCAATGGGAGCAATCGGGGCACTGGGGCAAATATCGCGCCAATATGTTCGTGATCCCTGACGAAGTGCCGAATGTGGATGATGAGGGTCCCGTGATTTCGGGCGAGGCCGACTGGATGGCGTTGAAGCCCATGAACTGCCCCGCGCATGTTCTGATTTTCCGCCAGGGTATCAAATCCTATCGCGACCTGCCGCTGCGCATATATGAAAATGGCTGTTGCCACCGCAATGAACCACATGGTGCCTTGCATGGCCTGATGCGGGTGCGTCAGTTCACGCAGGATGATGCGCATATCTTCTGCCGCGAAGACCAGATTGTGGAAGAGGTACAGGCATTTTGTGCGCTTGCAGACCGCGTCTACGAGGAATTTGGTTTCACTTATTCGATCAAGCTTGCGCTGCGTCCGGACCAACGGTTTGGATCGGATGCGGATTGGGACAAGGCGGAAAATGAACTGCGCGACGCCGTTGTGCGTGCGGGCCTTGCGACGCCGGAATTTGGTTGGGAAGAATTGCCGGGCGAAGGCGCATTTTACGCGCCAAAGCTTGAGTGGCATTTGACCGACGCCATTGGCCGCACATGGCAGGTGGGGACGATCCAGTCCGACCGCGTCCTGCCCGAACGTCTCGACGCAAGCTATGTCGGTGAAGATGGCGCACGCCACCGTCCCGTCATGTTACACCGTGCGATCTTCGGCAGCTATGAACGCTTCATTGGCATATTGATTGAGCATTATGCCGGTCGCTTCCCTGTCTGGTTGGCGCCTGTGCAGGCGGTCGTTGCCACCATTACGTCTGAAGCAGACGGCTATGCGCATGATGTTACGGCTAAGCTGAAAGCGGCTGGTATTCGGGTTGAGTCCGACACGCGGAACGAGAAGATCAATTACAAGGTGCGCGAACACAGCGTTGCCAAGGTACCGCATCTCCTCGTCGTTGGCATGCGTGAGGCGGAAGAGGGCAAGGTCGCGATCCGCAGCCTTGGTTCCGACGGTCAGCGTATCATGACGCTGGATGAAGCCATTGCGATGCTGTCGCATGAAGCGACGCCGCCCGATATTCGTTAAACCAAATTTCGGTCAATAAGGAGATTGTGATGAAGACGCTTCCTTTAACGCTCGCGGCTATATTGCTGTTGGCGGCATGCCAAAAACCGGCCGCAGATGATGCTGCCGCAACAACTGAGGCATCTACCGCGGCGGACGCCACCGCAAGCTACAACGCGGCGCAAAAGGGCTATGCCGCCGCCAATGACAAAATGCATGCCGGCATGGGCAATATCGCCGAAGATGCCGACGTTGCGTTTATGCAGGGCATGATTCCGCATCATGTCGGCGCGGTCGAAATGGCGAAAGTCGCGTTGGAACATGGCAAGGACCCTGAAGTCCGCGCGCTCGCCGAAAAGGTGATTGCGGCGCAGGAAGCCGAAATCAAAGAGATGCAGGCGTGGCTGGACAAAAACGGCGTGAAGGCGGAAAAGCCGCTCACTGCCGCTGACCATGCGGCAATGGGGCACTGAGCATTCACGACCTAACAGGCCTTGCCACTGCGCAATTGCTGCTGTTGTCTGCAATGACGTTGGGCGCTGCGTATATCCGTGGGCTGACGGGTTTTGGCATGGCGATCATTCTGGTGCCGTTGTTCGGGATGATTGTTACCCCGGGCCAAGCGGTCGTCATTGCCATATTGCTGCAGGTGCTGATTGGACCCGTTGGGCTAAAGGCCATATTTGCCGATGCGCATCGGCAGAGTGCGTTGATGATTGCGGCCTTTGCCATGCTGGCGACACCGATTGGCGTCCTACTGCTGAAGGTCACAACCCCTGACGTTGCGCGGTTGATGATTGCGGCCATTGCTATCGGTGCGTTCGCGCTCGTGCTGCTTCCACAACGTGGCGAATTGCGCCCCGGACCAAAGGAGACTGCAGCGACCGGGATTGCATCGGGTATCCTAACCGGCTTTGCCGCGATGCCCGGCCCGCCTGTTGTGCCATTTTACCTGCGCCAGCCAATTCCGCCCAAGGAAGCGCGCGCATCGATGATGCTGGTGTTTTTTGCCACGGCCATTGCGGGCACGATTTCGGCCTTTGCCTTGGGCTTGGCCGATGCGCGTTTATTGTGGCTGTCGCTGTTGCTGTTTCCGTCTGTACTGGCGGGCAACTGGCTGGGCGCGAAATCCTTTGGCAAAGTGCCGCCAAGCTTGTGGCGCAGTTTTGTCGCTGGCATCCTTGGCCTTGCCGGAATTTCGGCGCTCATCCGGCTCTTCAACTGAAAACGTAAAAGCTGCTCAAAAGCTAAAGCTTATTTGCCGAATTTCCGCTGCGTCTTTCCGTACCGCATTTTGCGTGTGCCGGGCTGACCTTCCGTCGATCGGCCGCGCGGGGCGGCGACATGTTGCTGGTGCGGCAGGCCAAGCTCGGTGGCTTCCAATGAGCGAATTTCATCCCGCAGACGTCCAGCCTCTTCAAACTCAAGATCCGCAGCGGCGGCACGCATCTTCTTTTCAAGATCGTCGATATAGGCCCGCAGATTATGGCCGACGAGATTGTTGGCGCCGTCGGCGTCAATCTCGACCAGCACCGAATCGCGGCTGGCGGTATCGGCAACAATATCGTGAATGTCGCGCTTGATGGTCGCAGGCGTAATGCCATGTTCGATATTATAGGCATGTTGTTTTTCACGGCGGCGGTCGGTTTCGCGAATCGCACGCTCCATGCTTCCCGTCATCCGGTCGGCATACAGGATAACGCGGCCTTCGACGTTACGTGCGGCGCGACCAATGGTTTGAATGAGCGACGTGTCGCTGCGCAGGAAACCTTCTTTGTCCGCATCCAAAATCGCGACGAGGCCGCACTCCGGAATATCCAGACCCTCGCGCAGCAGGTTGATGCCGACAAGCACGTCATACACGCCCCGCCGTAAGTCACGGATCAGCTCGATGCGCTCCAACGTCTCAACATCGCTGTGCATATAGCGTACACGCAAGCCTGCCTCATGCATGAACTCGGTCAGGTCTTCGGCCATGCGCTTGGTCAGCGTGGTGACCAATGTCCGGAAACCTGCCTCAGCGGTCTTGCGGCATTCATTGATGCAATCCTGCACCTGATCTTCCACGGGTTTAATCTCGACCGGTGGGTCGATCAGCCCCGTGGGCCGGATAACCTGTTCGGCAAACACGCCGCCCGATTGTTCCATTTCCCAACCGCCCGGTGTTGCAGAAACGCACACCGTTTGCGGGCGCATAATGTCCCATTCGTTGAAACGCAGCGGCCGGTTGTCGATGCATGAGGGCAGGCGAAAGCCATATTCGGCGAGCGTCAGCTTGCGCCTATGGTCACCCTTTGCCATCGCGCCGATTTGCGGCACCGTCTGGTGGCTTTCGTCGACAAACAGCAATGCATTTTCAGGCAGATATTCAAACAAAGTGGGTGGCGGTTCACCCGGCAGGCGGCCCGTTAAAAAGCGCGAGTAATTTTCGATACCCGCGCAACTGCCGGTCGCCGCGATCATTTCCAGATCGAAATTCGTCCGCTCCTCAAGCCGCTGCGCTTCCAGCAATTTGCCTTCGGACACCAGTTCTTTCAGCCGCTCTGTAAGTTCGAACCGAATGGCTTCGCTCGCCTGCTTCATCGTCGGGCCGGGCGTCACATAGTGGCTGTTCGCATACACGCGCACACTGTTCAGCTTTGCACCTGTCGTCCCCGTCAGCGGGTCGAACTCGGCGATTTCCTCAATCTCGTCGCCAAAGAAACTGACGCGCCATGCCATGTCTTCATAATGCGATGGGAAGATTTCCAGATTGTCGCCGCGCACGCGGAAATTGCCGCGGGCAAAGCCGGTGTCGTTGCGCTTATATTGTAACGCTACGAGCTTTCGGATCAATTCGCGCTGATCGACACTTTCGCCTGCTTTCAGGTCGAATATCATCGCCGAATAGGTTTCCACCGAACCGATGCCGTAAATACACGACACAGAGGCAACGATGATAACGTCATCGCGCTCCAGCAACGACCGCGTCGCCGAATGGCGCATACGGTCAATAGCCTCGTTTACGCTCGATTCCTTTTCGATATAGGTGTCGCTGCGCGGGACATAGGCTTCGGGCTGGTAATAGTCATAGTAGCTGACGAAATATTCGACCGCATTGTCGGGGAAGAAGCTTTTAAATTCGCCGTACAGCTGCGCCGCCAAAATCTTGTTCGGCGCAAGGATAAGTGCGGGCCGTTGCAACGCCTCAATGACTTTAGCGACGGTAAAGGTTTTACCGGAACCGGTGACGCCCAAAAGGACCTGATTCTTCTCGCCGGTCAGCGCAGTGCTCACCAATTCTTTGATTGCGGTTGGCTGGTCGCCTGCTGGTTCATAATCGGAAACGATTTTGAAAGGGCGACCCCCTTCAAGCTTCGACGGGCGTTCCGGCCTGTGCGGGGTGAAGCTGCCAACCGTGTCCGGTTCTTCCAGCCCACGGCGGATAATCAATTCAGCCATGCTCGCTATATGTGCTGTAGCGGGTACAAGGGCAAGAGTGTGCGGTGGCTTTATCTGAAAAACGTGGTCTATGTTGTCACCTGTGCCAAGGAACACCAAAACCACAAAAGGGGTTCTGATCGCCTGTTGCCTTTTTGATAAGTCAGGGACACAAGACGGACATGACAACAGAGCGAGGAAGACAACCCATGCACAAGTTCCTTTTATTGGGCGTTGCGGCGTTGGCGATTTCAGCCTGTTCGGACAAAGGCGCTGACACGGACAACAAAGAGCGCGCCGCCGAAATGGATTATGACGCGTTCATTCCGATGAAGGCCGGGCAGTGGGAGACCAAGTTTGTTTTCACCGACATTGACGTGCCGACGCTGGGCAAAGCGGAAAAGCAGCAGATTATGGACGAGGTCGCCAAGGGCGCGTCGAGCCGCAGCTGCCTGACGGAAGCAGAAGCCAAAAAGCCAAGTGCCGATTTCTTTGGCGGCAATGGCGCGGAGAAATGCGTTTATAAGGCATTTGACGTTTCGGGCCAAAATATCCGGTTGAAGCTGTCATGCGGCATGGACGGCATGGGCAGTGTCGACATGGAGCTTGCGGGCGTCATGGGCGAAACCGCATTCAATTATGACAGCAAGTTCGATGTCCGTCTGCCGATGATTGGCAAGGTGAAGATGCAGGGCAAAGCAACCGGCAAATATGCAGGCGCCTGTCCGGCGGCATGATGCAGGGGATGAGACTGTCTTGGAATAGGACGCGGCTCGCGCCTCTCATCGCGGCTTTGTCTTTGTTTACAGCGACCTGCGCAACAACGCCCGCTTCGGCTGAACGCGCGCTTCCTGCGGCGGCGGAGGTCCGGGTTGATTTTACCGCTGACGGCATCACGCACGTTGCCGCGCAAGGCGATGCTGGTATGGCAGGCCGTCCCGTCACGCTGGATGACCCTGCGCGCGTTGCTTCGATCTCGAAACTGGTGGTGGCGATTGGAGCGATGCGGCTGGCGGAGCAGGGTGTCCTTGATCTTGACCGTGATGTCGGTCTTTATCTGGGCTGGCCCGTCCGCAATCCAGCCTTCCCCGATGCGCCGGTGACAATGCGTGCCTTGCTGTCCCACCAAAGCGGGCTGCGCGATTCTGTCGATTATATCGTGCCGCTGGATGGCCAGCTGTCCGACGTCATTGCCAACCCAAAAGCGTGGGATGCCGCCCACCCACCGGGAAGCTATTTTTCCTATGCCAATATCAATTCGCCCGTGATCGCGGCGGTGCTGGAAAGCGCCACGGGCGAGCGGTTTGACCGGTTGATGGCGCAGCTGGTGCTGGCGCCGCTTGAGCTTGATGCCTGCTACAATTGGGGTGCCGGGTGCCGCGACGGACGGCGTGCGCAAGCGGTCACTTTGTTGCGTCCAAATGGCGATTTGGCGCGCGATGCCGCCATGAAGGGGCCTGACCCTTGCGCGGTGTATCCTGCCACCAACGGCAGTTGTGATGTTGATGCGCTATACGTTCTTGGCCGCAATGGTTCGGCGTTCAGCCCGCAAGGCGGCCTGCGCATTTCGGCGCGCGACCTTGCCAAAGTGGGCCAACTGCTTTTGCGTCAGGGCGCACCATTATTGTCGAAAAAAAGCTTCGCCGAAATGACAGGGCCAGTATGGACGTTCAATGGTTCAAATGGCGATGACGACAAAGGCTATTTCACGGCATATGGCCTTGGCGTGCATTGGTTGGAGGACAATGCGGGCCAACGATGGTTTGGCCATGTCGGTGAGGCATATTCGCTGCGCGCCGGTTTTTGGATTAACCCGGCGCAAGGCAAGGGATTTTACCGCTATGTGACGATGGTCGATGAATTTTCACCCGTCGGGCATTGCTTTGACCGGTGCCCGTGAGAGCGTAGCATTCAGACCAAGGCGGCCTCACCCAACAGGGGACATTTGAGCCGCCGCATAACAGATACAATGGGGGACAATGATTATGATGAAAAAGACTTTGTTGGGCGCGCTTTTGACAAGCGCATTAATAGCCACACCAGCTGCGGCCCGCCCGGATTATGCGGATGCCGTCAAAGCAGACTATGACAAGTCGCTCGCCAGCCTGTGGGACCATTTCCACCGCAACCCTGAACTGTCGTTCCGCGAATATAAGACTGCCGCCCGGATGGCACAGGAACTGCGCTCCGTGCCTGGCATGATCGTGACTGAAAAGGTTGGCGGAACCGGCGTTGTCGGCATGCTGAAAAATGGCGATGGTCCCGTCGTGCTTGTCCGCGCGGATATGGACGGATTGCCCGTGCAGGAACGATCGGGCCTCGCCAACAGCTCGACCGTACGACAGGTCGGCGTTGATGGCCTTGAAATGCCCGTCATGCATGCCTGCGGCCATGATGTGCACATTACCTCTTTGCTGGGTACGGCGCGGCAAATGGCGCGCATGAAAGACCGGTGGAAAGGCACGATCCTGTTCATCGTCCAACCCGCAGAAGAGCGCGTTGGCGGTGCCAAGGCCATGGTGCAGGACGGTCTATATACCCGTTTTCCGAAGCCCGATTACGCGCTGGCCTTCCATGTGGCAGCAGAATTGGAAACCGGCAAAATCGCAGCAGCAGAGGGTATTCAATATTCGTCCGCTGACAGCGTCGACATCCGCGTTCCCGGTATCGCCACGCACGGCGCTGCGCCGCATCTTGGCCGTGACCCCGTCTACATCGCGTCGCAGATCGTTGTCGGCCTTCAGTCGATCATCAGCCGCGAAAAGGGCCCGTTGGACGCTGGCGTGATTACCGTTGGCGCATTCCACGCTGGCACCAAGCATAACATCATTTCGGAATATGCCGATTTACAGGTGACCGTGCGTGCCAATAGCCAAGCGGTTCGCGATCAGCTGATTGCTTCGATTGAGCGTGTGGCAAAAGGTATTGGCGCGGCGCACGGCCTGCCCAATGACAAGCTACCTATCGTAAAGGTCAACGAAAGCACGCCCGTCACCGTCAATGACGCTGCGCTTGCCCGCCGCTTGAACGGAGCAATTGCGACGGCATTGGGTAGCGATGTTGTTGTGCCATTCCGCCAGACAAATATGGGCGCAGAGGATTTTGCGTTCTTCGTGGATCAGCAATTTGGCATCCCGGGCTATTATTTTGCGGTCGGCGGGACAAATCCCGAATGGATTGCCGCTGCGAAAAATGGCGGACCAGCCGTGGCCGGTCACCATTCGCCCTTGTTCAAGATCGATCCCGAACCATCGGTCCGCTTGGGCATCGAAGCGATGACAGCCGCCGCTTTGGATTTGCTGGGAACAGGCAAGAACTGATTGCGGATATCTGGCAGGTTACGGAGCGGCGACAATGGCGCGAAAAAATCGCGATTTTTATGACTCTGACGAAGAGTCCATTGCGCCCGAAGTAACCTGCTGGCTGTGTTCGCGCCCGATTGGTGCGGTTACCGAATTGCATCATCCTGTGCCCAAAAGCCGGGGTGGCAAGGAACGGCAGCCGGTACATCCGATTTGCCATCGGACCATTCATGCCAATTTCACCAACAGCGATCTCGAAAAGCGTTTTGCAACCGTTGATGCGTTGTTGGCGCATGAAGAAATCGGACGGTTCGTGGCATGGATTGCCAACAAACCGTCCGACTTTAACGCGCCGACGAAGGACCGGCGTTAGCCTTTAGCCGCGCCGAATAAGTCGACGGCTAAACAATATGGGATGGAACCGATGTCTCTTCGCCGCGCGTTTTCCAGAGCGAAAAGAATATGCCTCCCAAAATTAGCGCAAAGGTAACGCCCAGGCTTAGGACGGGCGGGAACTTGTCGCCGTTCATCATGAAGTCGGCCACGAAGATCTTCGAACCGATGAAGACCAAAACCAGTGCCAGCGCATATTTGAGATAATGGAAACGATGGACCATCGCGGCGAGTGCGAAATACAAGGCACGCAGGCCCAAAATCGCCATGATGTTTGACGTGTACACAATGAACGTGTCGGTGGTGATAGCGAAGATCGCCGGTACCGAGTCCACTGCAAACACGAGGTCAGCGAAGTTGATGACGACAAGCGCGAGGAACAATGGCGTCGCAGCGCGCACCATCTTGCCGGTCTTGTCATCTTGTACCTTCACAAAGAACTTCTCGTCATGCAGCTCTTTGGTCACGCGCAAATGGGTTGAAATATATTTGACCACCGGGTTCTTTCCGACGTCCATTTCGCTGTCGGTACCAAACAACATCTTGATGCCGGTTCCAATCAGGAAGGCCGCGAAGATATACAGCGTCCAATAATATTCCTGCACAATGGCAGCTCCAGCGGCAATCATCAGGCCACGCAGGACGATGACGGCGATAATGCCCCATAGCAATGCGCGGTACTGGTACTTTCGTGGAATCGCGAAGAAGGTGAAAATCAGGCTGATGACAAAGACATTATCAATCGACAGCGCCTTTTCGATGAAAAAGCCCGTGTAATATTTCATGCCCATGTCGGCCCCTTTTTGGAACCAGACCCAAAGGCCGAACAGCATCGCAATACTGATGTAAAACGCCGATAGCTTCAGGCTTTCGGCGATGCCCATCTCTTTGTCTTCCTTGTGCAAAATGCCAAGGTCAAACGCGGTGAGCGCAATCACGATGCCGATAAAGGCCAACCAGAACCAAACCGGTGTGCCCAACCAGTCCATCATCAAAAATTCCATGAAATCATTCCCTGTATTGAACGAGGCCACGCCGCGCGGAATTTAGCGCGCAGGACGTCGGCTACAAAAGATTAAGCCTTCTTCAGGCGTAGACGACCGCCAAAGGAGGCGTGCGCGTGGCGCGTCAGCCGATCCTTGATCGCTAGCTTCCGCCGCTTCAGTTTCTGAATTCGAAGCACGTCTGGCCAACGCCGTGAAATTTCGGCGCGCAGTTCGCGATCAATTTTTTGGTGATATTGCATCAATCGAAATGACGAAAAAGTCATGACACCATCCTCTTGAACATTGTTTAAGTTCAATCGGATGTTCCGGGCACAGCCTAGCGTATTTCGGGGGTATGAAGACCGCCTGACCAATGCACCGGAAACATCCGATGCGGCCGACATCACGTTCGTTCCGAAGAAGCGAAGCGCCAGAGGGGCCCGGTCCGCCTGCATCTTCTGGAGTAATTCACTCCGAATTGCAAGACTGTTTTGATCGTTGCCAATCAGCTTGGCGAATTAATCCCTCAACAGATCGTTAATTGCGGTCTTTGCGCGGGTCTGTGCATCGACGCGTTTGACGATGACCGCGCAGGAAAGATTTGGACCCGGGCTGCCGTCGGGAAGCGCTTTGCCCGGGAGCGAACCTGGCACAACAACCGAATAGGCCGGCACGCGGCCCACAAAGATTTCGCCGGTTGTCCGGTCAATGATTTTGCTGGTGGAGCTGATGAAAACGCCCATCGAAAGCACTGCGCCTTCTTCGATAACGACGCCTTCTACAACTTCTGACCGTGCGCCAATGAAGCAATTGTCTTCAATGATGACGGGGCCAGCCTGCAGCGGTTCAAGTACGCCGCCAATGCCAACACCGCCCGACAGATGGACATTTTTGCCAATTTGCGCACAGCTTCCGACTGTTGCCCATGTGTCGACCATGGTGCCTTCATCAACGCGTGCGCCGATATTTACAAAGCTGGGCATCAACACAACATTCTTGCCGATGAAGCTGCCGCGCCGCGCGACCGCGCCGGGCACCACGCGGAACCCTGCGTCGCGGAAGCGGCTTTCGCCCCATCCTGCAAATTTGGAAGGGACCTTGTCATAGGCAGGGGCGCCCGCTGCGCCTCCGTCAACCACCACATTGTCATTCAACCGGAACGACAACAAAACAGCCTTTTTCAGCCATTGGTTAACCTGCCAACTACCATCCAGCTTTTCCGCAACGCGCAGTGACCCGTCATCAAGACCAGCCAATGCGGTTTGTACGGCGTCGCGCACCTCGCCTTGTGTGGCGCTGCTGATCGCGTCACGGGCGTCCCATGCGGCGTCGATGATGGCTGTTAGTTGTCCAGTCATGCGGCTCTTTCAAAGCTGTGAATTTCCGATAGCCATTGGGTCACATCGGAAATTTCATGGTCGATATGGTCTTGATAAGCGGTGCTATCAGCTTCGCCTTCATGTTTCACCCAAATTGTGCGCATGCCCAACGCTTTGGCGGGGACGAGATTATGTGCGGAATCTTCGACAAAAAGTGCCCGTGTGGCGTCGATCGTCAGCTCGCTGCACAAGGCGTCGTAGCTGCCGGCGAAAGGTTTTGGCATATGCTGCATGCGGTGGATGTCAAAAATATCCTCAAACACATCGTCTAGACCGCGGGCGGTCAACACACGCTCGGCATAAGGTGCGTCGGCGTTGGTGAAGATAATTTTGCGGCCCGGTAACGCATGAATATGCGCTCGCAAATCCGGCGCGGGTTGCAACAAGCGCAGGTCAACCTCATGGACGAAATCGAGATAGCCGTAAGGGTCCACCCCATGTTCGGCCATGAGCCCGCCCAATGTCGTGCCGTATTTCTTCCAATAACGATGTCGGATTTCATGCGCCTCGACGGAGCCAATTTGAAAATGATCCTCGACATATAGCGCAATACGGTCGCGGACTTGCGCCATGATATTCGCCTCCGGGCCATATAAGGTGAGGTCGAGATCAAAGATCCATGTGTCGATATCAGTGAAATATGATTGCATGGTCTGCGCGTAACAACGCGTTGGGAATATCTCAATAACCATGTTATGATTGGCGAAAGCGATTTGTGCGTAAAAGGGTGCTCCCGCATAGAGGGTTTGCAAGGTCATGAGTGCAGCTTTGTCCGATCGTAAGCTGGTCATCGGCGGGTCGATCATATTTGCATTGTCGCTTTCTGCCTGCGGCGGTGAAGGTGTCAAGTCGACACCAGCTGCACCGCCCGCGCCCCCTCCAGTTGTGGCACCACCCCCACCAACCCTTCCGCCACCACCACCCGCGCCAAATTTTGCGACAGCGGAGTTTAATCGGTCCGATGGTCCGGGTTTTCACAATGCAATAACGGCCTATCGCACCGGCGCATCGGGATTGGGTGTGACCGTGGGCGTTATTGATTCCGGGATTGATCCCAATAGCCACGAATTCACCGGGCGTATTCATGCGCAGTCGGGCGATGTCACGGGTGCAGGCAGGCCGCTTGGCGACGATGACGGTCATGGGACGGAAGTCACCCGCGTGCTCGCCGCTGCCAAGGATGACCGCGATGTCCATGGCATTGCTTTCAACGCGACGATTTTGGCATTGCGTGCGGACCAAGCAGGAAGCTGCACCACAGCCGCGCCCGGTGAGGATGCGGCGCAATGCGCGTTTTATGACTCCGCGATTGCAGCAGGCGTGGACCGCGCCATCGACAATGGTGCGCGCGTTGTAAACATATCTCTGGGCGGTGCAGGTGGCGCGAGTGCCACGCTTCGCGCGGCGATCAACCGCGCCACGCAGGCGGGCATCATCATCGTCGCGTCGGCTGGTAATGAAGGCAATGATACAGTGCCTGCGTTCGACCCGAACAATCCAAGCCCGTTTGCTCAGGCGTTGTTGGCCAATGGTAACGGCCTGGTCATCATCGCTGCGTCGGTCGATAATCAGGGTGTGATTTCGAATTTCAGCAACAAGGCTGGCGTTTCGCAGGCGTCGGTTTTGTCGGCACTGGGGCAGGGCATCTGCTGCGAATATCGGGATGACACGATTTACCGGGTCGACCAAAATGGTCAGATGGTCACCCGCGTTTTCAACGGCACATCATTTTCCGCGCCACAGATTGCCGGAGCTGCAGCTTTGCTGGCGCAAGCCTTTCCCAATCTCACGGGCGCACAGATTGTAAATCTGCTGCTGACGTCCGCGCGTGATGCGGGCGACCCCGGCACCGACGCAATTTATGGCCGCGGTATATTGGATATTGCGCGCGCCTTTGCGCCCGCCGGAACGACGTCATTGGCGGGCACAACAATAGCCGTTCCGCTTTCGGGCGATGGTGGCACAACAAGTGGCCCGATGGGCGATGTTGCGATGTCCAATCGTCCCGTGAACGCGGTGATAGTCGATGGCTATGGCCGTGCATATGACATCGACCTTGCGCATGGATTGAATGCCACATCGCCCCGGTTGCGTTTGGCGGCTGCGCTTATCCATCAGGACCGATCGGTCAGCGCGGTTCTTGGCACCACCCAAATTGCATTTTCCATCAGCGACAGCGGCGCCGGCACCGTCAGCATATTGCCGCTCGCGCTTTCGGACGGGCAAGCGCGACAGGCGCGGTTGTTGGCGGGCCGGGTGAGCGCAGCGATTAGCAAAGACACCCGCTTTAGTCTGGGCATCCGGCAAACCGCCGCCCATCAGGTCGCCGCCTTGCAAGATATGGCCAGCAGCGCCTTTTTGACCGCTGGTGCGGCACGGATGGAGGGCGGGTTTGAACGCCAGCCGGGCAATTCCTTTGCCCTGCGACAGAAATTGGGTGCTTTCGGACTGACCGGCAGCGTCGAACATGGCGACGCCCGTCTGTATGAAGGTGCCGGCGACGAATATCTCCGCCGCGGTACGCGCCAATATCCTTATGCAACATTAGGGCTCTCGGTGGACCGCACGATCGGGCCGGCCAGACTGGCGCTGGGTGCCAATTGGATGCGGGAGAATGAAACGATCCTCGGCGCCCGCTTTGCCAACTTCATCGGTCGCGGCGGTGCGCGCAGCCTGTTCGTCGACGGCAATATGGAAGCGGCCTTGGGGCAGGATTGGTCCATCGGCACCAGCTGGCGGCAGGGGTGGACCTATGCCAATGCGGGGTCGACATTGACGGGACAAAGCCTGATCAAGAGCAACGCATTCTCCTTTGACGTCACACGTGCCAATGCATTTGCCTATGGCGACCGGCTGGCGTTTCGGTTTGCCCAACCGCTGCGCGTCACCAGCGGCGGTCTCACGCTGAATGTGCCCGTTGCCTATGATTATGCGACGCGCACGCCGACATTCGGCATCAGACGCTTCAGCCTTGCGCCACGAGGCCGCGAAATCGCGAGCGAGCTTGCTTGGATATTGCCAATTAGCGGCGGCTATGTCTCGTCAAACCTGTTCTGGCGACAGGAACCGGGGCATTTCGAAAGCGCGCCGGATGACATTGGCGTGGCATTCCGGCTGCAGTTCGGTTTTTAAACCGTAAAACTCTCTCCGCATCCACAACTGCCTGTGGCGTTGGGATTATTGAACACAAAGCCAGCGGCAAATTCATCTTCGACCCAATCCATGATGGATCCGACGAGATAGAGCACCGAGCCGCCATCGATATAGAGCACGCCGCCCGGCGTTTCGATTTTTTCATCGAAGGCGATGGCTTCGGACACATAGTCGACCGAGTACGCAAGGCCCGAACAGCCCCGGCGCGGCGTGGACAGTTTTACGCCAATCGCGCCTTCGGGTGCCTTGGACATAAGCTCGGCAATCCGCGCTTCCGACGCGGGCGTCAGGATGACTGCAGCGGGGCGAACGCGGGTCTTTACATCGGTCATAACATTCCAAGCTCCAGACGGGCTTCATCGGTCATATTGGCTGGCGACCATGCCGGTTCCCAGACCAAATTTACTTCAGCATCACCAATGCCCGGTACCGCGCCAACGCGCAGTTCAACTTCACCGGGCATGGATTCCGCCACCGGGCAATGCGGGGTGGTTAGTGTCATCGACACGAGCGCATGGCCGTCATTGATCTCGACATTGTAAATCAGGCCAAGGTCATAAATGTTCACCGGAATTTCCGGGTCGTAAATTTCCTTAAGCGCGGCAATGACCGCTTCGTATAAATCGCAGTCGGGTTCGCCCGGTGATGGCGCAGCAGGTTTCTGCGCGAGAAAGCCTTCGAGATAATCCTTCTTACGGGCCAATGTTTCGCCTGGTGTTTCGACAGCGTTTTCCACGCGCGCACGGGGCGGCTTTTCGACGCTATCAACTTCTTCTATCCGGATGTTCTCGTTCATCCAAAAATCCTTTTCACCCGTTCCAGCCCGCGCACCAGCGCTGCGACATCATTTTCGTCATTATAAATACCAAAGCTCGCCCGCGCGGTGGCGGGGATGCCCAGATGGTCCATCAGCGGTTGTGCGCAGTGATGGCCGGCACGAATGGAGACATTTTCTTCGTCCAATATCGTACCGATGTCGTGCGGATGGATGCCCTCCATGCTGAAGGACACGATGCCAGCGGATTTTTCCGGACCGTATAAGGTGACCGAGTCGATGCCGCGCAAAGCGTCGCGCGTTTGCGCGGCGAGCGCGCTTTCATGCGCAAATATCGCCTCGGGACCAAAGCTGTCGATAAAGTCGATCGCGGCGTGCAGGCCGATTACCTCGATAATCATCGGGGTGCCCGCCTCAAAACGCGATGGCGCCGGGGCATAGGTCGTTTTTTCAAAGGTCACACGATCAATCATCGCGCCGCCGCCTTGCCATGGAGGCATGGAATCCAGCGTTTCCGCCTTTGCCCACAACACGCCAACGCCGGTTGGGCCGTATAATTTGTGGCCGGACATGACGTAAAAGTCGCAGCCAAGCTCAGCCATGTTCAGCCGCATGCGCGGTGCGGCCTGACAGCCATCGAGCATGAGCTTGGCACCAACAGCATGTGCAGCCTTGGCCGCACGCTTTACGCCAAGGACCGACCCAAGCACATTGGACACATGCGCCAGCGCGACGAGCTTGTGCTGTACAGTAAGGTTTGCTTCCAGCCAGTCGAGGTCAATCAGGCCGTCGCCGGTCAGCGGGCAGACGTCTATATGCGCGCCAACCTTCTCCGCCAGCATCTGCCAAGGAACGATATTGCTATGATGCTCCAACTGGCTGAGCATGATGCGGTCGCCAGCGTTCAGATTGGCCGGGCCCCAGCTGTGCGCGACCAAATTGATGCCCTCGGTCGCGCCGCGCACGAACACGACTTCGTTCGGCGATGATGCGCCGATGAACCGCGCCACGCGCTCGCGCGCTGCCTCAAACGCGACAGTCATATTGGCCGAGCGGGCATAGACGCCGCGGTGGACGGTGGCATAATCGGCGCCACCGGCACGCATCATCGCGTCGAGCACGACCTGCGGTTTTTGCGCCGTCGCGGCTGTGTCGAGATAATGCCAGTTGTTCGCAAGGCCTGGGAATTGGTCGCGAAGGGCGGTGGTGGTCACACCAAATCCCCCAACTTGGCCAACGCCGCTTCGGTCAGCGCCTCTTCATTAGCCGCGCCTTCAAACACGCCCGCGACAAAGGCCTGCAACATCAGCTTCTTTGCCTCGGCAGGGGTAATGCCGCGCGCTTGCAGATAGAAAAGGCCCATGGCGTCCAACTCGCCAATCGCGCAGCCATGGGCGCATTTGACGTCGTCGGCATAAATTTCGAGTTCCGGTTTGGCGTTGGCGGTCGCGCTGCGGTCCAGCAGCATCGCTTTGACGGACTGCACGCTGTCGGTTTGCTGGGCATCGCGTGCTACGGCTACTTTGCCGAGATAGGTGCCGGTCGCTGTGCCCGCCAAGACGGAGCGGACGATCTGCGATGACGTTGCGCCCGGTTCGGCATGGGTGACAGTGGTTATGACCTCAAGCGTTTGCGTACCACCGCCAATTTGCACCGCGCCAAGTTTGAAATCAGCTTTTTCATGCAGTGTGACGTTAAGCTCCACCCGCCCATATTCACCGCCGATATTCAGCACATGGATAGCGGCGGTGGCGCCTTTGCCAATCGCGATGTCCAATTGATGGATAGTGCCACCGTCCTGAATAATCGTCCGCGCAAAGGTTCCATCCGCAGGGACGATGATGCTTTCGGGCGCTGGCAAAGGCCAAGCCCGCGCCAGCGCATCAATATCGCTATAGCGCCAAGCTTCGTCATGCCGCGTCGGGAGAACAGTCATCGCTGCGTCCACCCCTCTGCGACCTCTGCGCCTCTGCATGAACCAATTTTTTTTGCACGCAGAGGCGCAGAGGTCGCGGAGAAAAAGAGAGTAATGCCTGCGGCGCTCATGCCGCCAATTCCTTATATCCGTCACGCTCCAGCTCGAGCGCCAGTTCTGCACCGCCGGTCCGCGTGATGCGACCACCGTCGAGGACATGCACAAAGTCGGGTTTCACATAATCGAGCAGCCGCTGATAATGGGTAATCAACAGCACAGCCTTGTCCGGCTTGCGCATGATGCGGTTGATGCCATCACCCACTGTACGCAGCGCGTCGATGTCGAGGCCGCTGTCGGTTTCGTCGAGGATCGCAAGCGCAGGGTCGATGATGCCCATCTGCACCATTTCGTTGCGCTTCTTCTCGCCGCCGGAAAAGCCGACATTCACGGGACGCTTGAGCATCTCCATATCCATGCCCAGCGCGCCTGCCTGCTCGCGTGCGACCTTCAGGAATTCACCACCGGTTAGCGGCGCCTCACCGCGATATTTGCGCTGCGCATTTAACGCCTCGCGTAGGAACTGGACGTTCGATACGCCGGGAATTTCGACGGGATATTGAAAGCCCAAGAACAGACCGGCGGCGGCGCGTTCATGTGGTTCGAGGGCGAGCAAGTCCTGCCCGTTGAAGGTCACCGAACCTTCGGTCACCTCATAACCGGGGCGACCCGAAAGCACATAGCCCAGCGTCGATTTTCCCGCGCCATTCGGTCCCATGACCGCATGGATCTCGCCCGCGTTCAGCGAGAGCGTGAGGCCTTTAAGGATAGGCTTGTCGCCAACATTGGCGTGGAGGTTATTTATTTGCAGCATATGACGTCTGTTTTTCCGTTAAATCGTTTTGCGTTGAAGAGGCGATAATGCCTCACCCCACGCTCCCCTCAAGGCTGATGCCCAACAACTTCTGCGCCTCAACCGCGAATTCCATCGGCAGTTGCTGCAGCACTTCTTTGGCAAAGCCGTTGACGATCAGCGCGACCGCTTCTTCGGCATTCAGGCCGCGGGCCATTGCGTAGAACATCTGGTCGTCCGAAATCTTGCTTGTCGTCGCCTCATGCTCGATCTGCGCGCTTGGGTTGCGGACCTCGATATAGGGGACGGTGTGTGCGCCGCTCAAAGACCCGAGCAGCAGCGAGTCACATTGGGTGAAGTTGCGCACGCCTTCGGCATTGGGCGCAACGCGCACCAATCCGCGATAGGTGTTGTTGCTGTGTCCGGCGCTGATGCCCTTGCTGACGATGGTCGAGCGGCTACCCTTGCCATTGTGGATCATCTTGGTGCCGGTGTCGGCCTGCTGGTGATTGTTGGTCACCGCGACCGAGTAAAATTCGCCGACGCTGTTTTCGCCGTTCAATACGCAGCTTGGATATTTCCACGTCACCGCGCTGCCGGTTTCAACCTGGGTCCAGCTCACCTTGCTATTCCGCCCCTGACACAATGCGCGCTTGGTGACGAAATTGTAGATGCCGCCTTTGCCTTCCGCGTCGCCGGGATACCAGTTTTGCACTGTCGAATATTTGATTTCGGCATCGTCCAGCGCGACCAGTTCGACCACGGCGGCGTGCAGTTGGTTTTCGTCGCGCATCGGCGCGGTGCAGCCTTCGAGATAGCTGACATAGCTGCCCTTGTCGGCGACGATTAATGTCCGTTCGAACTGCCCCGTATTTTCCGCGTTGATACGGAAATAGGTGGAAAGCTCCATCGGGCAGCGCACGCCTTCGGGGATGTAGACGAACGTGCCATCGGAAAAGACCGCGCAGTTGAGCGTCGCGAAATAATTGTCGTGCATCGGCACAATCTTGCCGAGATATTTGCGGACGAGGTCGGGATATTCCTTAATCGCTTCCGAAATGCTGCGGAAAATAACGCCAGCGCGCTCCAATTCCGCGCGGAAGGTTGTGGCGACCGACACGCTGTCAAACACCGCATCAACCGCGACTCGGCGTTGGGGCAAGCCGCCATCTTCGCCGCCTTCGACACCGGCGAGCAATTTTTGCTCGGCAATTGGAATGCCCAGCTTTTCGTATACGCGCAGGATTTCGGGATCGACCTCTTCCAGTGAATTCAGCTTCGGCTTCGCCTTGGGCGCGGCGTAATAATAAGCGTCCTGATAATCAATGGGCGGGACATTGAGCTTGGCCCAATCCGGCGCTTCCATCGTTTTCCACATCGCAAAGGCCTTAAGCCGCCATTCCAGCATCCATTCAGGCTCATTCTTTTTTGCCGAAATGAAGCGGACGGTATCTTCGTTCAGGCCTTTGGGCGCGAAATCGGTTTCGATGTCCGACGACCAGCCATGTTCGTAATCGGCGACCTTTTCGGCGGCATCCCACGCGGCCTTGTCTTTGATTTCAATATCGTCGGTCATCGCGTCAGTCCTGCCAAATTGATTTGCGCAAGCGCACCGCGCACAGCGTTGTTGACGACGGGCCAATGCGATTGGACGTGGCAGCTGCCTTCTTTCGCACAATGCTGGCCCAAGGCGTGTTTATGTGTATCGCAGCACGCGGTCATCGCAATTGGGCCTTCGACAGCCTCGATAATATCCGCCAGGTTGATGGCCGCAGCAGGACGGGCCAGCGTGATGCCACCCCCCGTGCCACGTGCCGAACGCAAAAGGCCCGCCTTGGTCAACATGCTCACCAGCTTTTGAGTCGTGGGCAGCGCAAGGCCGGTTTCGGTCGCAAGGTCCGTCGCAGATACGCGCGCAGAGCCGCAATGGCGCGAAGCCGCGCTCATAACCACCACTGCATAATCTGCCATATTCGACAAACGCATAACAACGTCCCTAATCAGATAAATTTACTCCGATTGGGGCAGATGGTCCTTTTATGGGCGGAAATCAACCCAGAAAGGATAAGATATCGCGGTAGTTTTCTTTGCCCAGCCGCATGCGCTTTTGAACATTGACGATATTTTTTGGGGTTAAGCCGCCTTATTTCCGTAATTTGCGGGCGACGTAGCTTTCCAATTTCTGGGTTTCTTCAGCAGAAAAACGCAGACCCAGCTTGCTGCGCCGCCACAAAATGTCGCTTGCGGAGCGCGCCCATTCCTGGCCGATCAAATAGTCGACTTCGCGCGCATAAAGTCCGTGGCCAAAATGCGTGCCGAGATCTGCGATGGTGTTGGCATCGGCCAGAATTGATCGCGTCAGCGTCCCATAGCTGCGCACCCAACGGTGGGTGAGGGACGCAGGCAGAAACGTGTATGCGCGCTGTAGTTCGTCCGCCAAGTCATCGGCACCATCGGTCGGAAAGTCGCCACCCGGAAGCGGCTGTTGGAGCGTCCAGCTTCGCCCATCGAGAATGGGCATATATCCAGCGAGCTTTTTGACCGCGCTTTCTGCCAAGTGGCGGTACGTTGTAATTTTGCCGCCGAAGACAGACAGGATCGGCGCTTGCCCATCGGCATCAACGTCGACTTCGAAATGGTAACCACGCGATGCGGTTTCGGGCTTGCCCGATCCGTCATCGACGAGGGGACGAACACCGGCATAGCTGTATATGACGTCTGTCGCAGTGATGGCTTGTTTGAAATATGCCCCAGCAGATTCGCAGATATAATCGATTTCTTCGGGCGTCGCGAAAACGTCGTCGAGCGAACCTTTGTGATCCGCATCGGTCGTTCCGATCAGGGTGAAATCAGCCTCATACGGAATGGCGAAGAAGATCCGGCCATCGGGGTTTTGGCAGAAATAGGCCTGCGGCGTATCGAACATTTTGCGCACAACAATGTGGGACCCGCGCACAAGCCGGATAGTTTCGGCTGCATTGCGTTGACGCCCGGTGGTGCGCGCAAGCAGTTCAAGCACCGCTGGCCCAGCTGCGTTGGCAACGGCGCGCGCCTTGATGGGGGGCTGCCCTGCAATTTCGATATGCCAGATGCCATCGCGTCGTTCGATGTGCGTCACTTCGCAATGCGTGCGGATTTCCGCGCCATGTTGCGCAGCATCCATCGCGTTGAAGATGACCAGTCGGGCGTCATCGACCCAGCAATCGGAATATTCGAACGCTGTTGTGAATTGGGGCTTCAGCGGCTTCCCGGCGGGTTCAGACGCAAGCGTTACGGTGCGGGTCGCAGGAAGCAGTTTGCGGCCGCCAATATGGTCATATAAAAACAGGCCCAGGCGGACGAGCCATGCGGGCCGAATGCCCTTTTGGTGCGGCAGAATAAAGCGCAGCGGCCAAATGATGTGCGGCGCAATGGCCCACAACCGTTCCCGCTCAATCAAGGATTCCCGCACCAGCGCGAATTCATAATGCTCAAGATAGCGCAGGCCGCCGTGAATAAGTTTTGTCGATGCAGAGGATGTGCCGCGCGCAAGATCACCGCGCTCGAGCAAGACCACCTTTGCGCCCCGCCCCGCCGCGTCGCGCGCAATGCCCGCACCGTTTATGCCGCCGCCGATTACGGCGAGGTCAAAAATTGGCTGGCTCATAAAAATCCCCATGCAAAGGTCGCCGCGGCGATGAAAGCGGTCAAGGTGGCGAGCATGACGGGCAGCATCGCTTTCCAGCCTTGCCCGAGTAACAAATCAAGCCGTGACCGCATAGCGGTTGCGGTAACCGCGAACAAGAGCATCGCTTTGGATGCCAGCAGGCCATATTCGGCTACCCACTTTGGTGCGTCGACAAACGAGTTGACGGCAACTACCGAGAAGAATGCGATGATGAACCAAGGCAGTTTCAACTTCGCAGCAAGGCTTTTCGATTGGCCATTGCCCGAACCGATGGCGAGGCCAATGAGCGCCACTGCGGGGGCCAGCAAGGCCACGCGCGACAGCTTTACAATCGTTGCCGTTTCACCGGCGGATTGGGAAAAGCTATAGCCACCGCCTAGCGACTGCGCGACATCATGTATTGCAGCGCCCATCAGGAAACCCGCCTGACGATCCGTAAAGGCAAGCTGCGCCGCGATGAGGGGGTAAAAGGACATGGCGATAGCACTGGCGAGTGAAACACCCACCAACGTCAGCGTGAATTGGTTCTGGTTTAGCCGCTCGCGGCCAATAACGGCGAAGATAGCCAAAGCAGCCGACGCGCCACAAATCGCCGTCGCGCCGCCTGCAAGCCAGCCTGCATAATTGCTTTGTCCAGATAGTCGCGCGCCGAACAGGCCCGCACCCATCACCAGCGCCATGATGCACACCAGCCCCAGAAAGGCGAGTGCCCCCAATCCGCCGATCTGCATTGCGGTCACCTGGGTCCCCAACAGAACGATGCCCCACCGCAAACACGTGGTGCCGCAGAAATCGAGGCCCGGGTGAACCTTTTGTTCAGCCGATATAAAATTGAGCGCCAGACCAATCAGAAGCCCGGCCAATATGACGGGCATGGCATAATGTTCAGAGAACCAAGTCGCTGCGACCGACGCGATACCAACGACAGCAAGACCCGGGAACAATGCGCCGATCATTAATCGTTTGCGCGGTGCCGGATTGTCCTCAGCAAGATATGTCTCGCCATACAGGTCAGCGATATAATTCGCGTTTATGTCTTGCGGTGTCATATGGCCTTCTATAGGCAGATGCATCAGAAGTTCCAGCATAAAGCAGGACTTGGGAGAGGATTCAATGGCCGACACCGAGATCGCAAAGTCCGGCGATGCCGCACGCTATATCCGCTACGGACTCATAGCCCTTTTGTTTTTCGGCACGGCGCTCAATTATCTAGACCGACAGGTTCTTGCACTTCTAAAGCCGACATTGCAGGTTGAATTTGGCTGGACCGACCGTGAATTTGGCCATTTCGGATCAGCATTTCAGATTGCCACTGCGGTCGCTCTGCTCGGCGTGGGGTGGTTCATTGACCGGTTCGGCGTGCGCTGGGGCTATGGTTTGGCCGTTGCGATTTGGAGCTTGGCGGGCATGGGGCATGCCTTTGCCAGTTCGGTCGGACAGTTTGTCGCAGCGCGCGTCACTTTGGCTGTGGCAGAGTCGGTCAATACGCCTGCGGCGATGAAATCCGCCGCCACATATTTGCCCATTCGGGAACGATCCATCGGTATTGGCGTGATTAACAGCGCGTCCAATATAGGCGCAATTCTGGCGCCGCTGACCGTGCCATGGATTGCCATCATGTATGGCTGGCGCGAGGCGTTTATTATCACTGGCGCGCTTGGCTTTGTCTGGTTGGTTTTCTGGTGGCTCGGGACAAGCAAGCTTCAGCCATTGGGTACAGCTGCGCCAACTATTGCCAATCCAGCCGACAAAGGCCCGCCATGGCGTGATCTTTTGAAGGAACGGCGGACATGGGCCGTGGCGGGCGCAAAGCTGCTTACGGACCTTGTCTGGTGGTTTATATTGTTTTGGGCGCCAGATTTCTTTGCACGGCAATTTGGACTGGGGCAGGCCGAAATAGGCGCGCCCACCGCCATCGTATATGCGCTGGCGGCGGTTGGCGCTTTGACCAGTGGTATATTGTTCCCCCTCCTATTGGGTAAGGGAATGACGCCCAATGGAGCGCGCAAGAGCTCAATGTTCTTTTACGCGTTGTTGATTTTACCCATTCCCTTGGCCCTGCAGGCGCCAAATGAATGGATCGCGGCGCTGATCATCGGGCTGGCACTGTTCGCGCATCAGGGTTTTTCGACCAATATTTTCGGCATGACGGCGGATATCGTTCCCGCCCGTCAGGTCGGCAGCGTGATCGCAATTGGTGCTTTGGTTGGCAATTTGAGCGGCGCGGCCATGCTTGAATTCGCTGGCTGGTCGCTGGATTCAGGCCTTGGCTACACGCCGATGTTCGCAATCTGTGCAAGCGCCTATCTACTGGCGTTGCTGTGGATTCACATCATGCAGCCAAGGCTGGTTGTGGTAAATGACGCCGACTGATTAGCCAGCTTTAGCTAGGCCTTCTGCATCGACTATCGCTTGCAGTTCGCCCGCTTCGTACATTTCCATCATGATGTCCGAACCGCCAAGGAACTCGCCCTTGACGTACAATTGCGGGATAGTTGGCCAGTCGCTGTAATCTTTGATGCCCGCACGGATTTCCATATCCTGCAATACATCGACGCTTTCATAAGCGACATTCAGATGGTCAAGAATGGCGATCGCCTTGCTGGAAAATCCGCACTGCGGAAACAATGGCGAACCTTTCATGAAAAGGACGACATCATTGCCTTTGACGATCTCATCGATCCGTTCGTTAACGCTCATTTCAATACTCCAATAATCAGGGAATGGCTGTTGTCAGCTGAAGGGCATGCAAGACACCGCCCATGCGTCCGCCCAAAGCGTCATACACGGCCTTGTGCTGTTTTACGCGCGGCATTCCGCGAAAGCTTTCGCTGACGACGCGCGCGGCATAATGGTTGCCGTCGCCCGCAAGGTCAGTGATTTCGACAAAAGCATCGGGAAGGGCGGCTTGTATCATTTCCTCAATTTCGTGCGCGTGCATGGCCATTATGCAGGCTCGATAAATTGACGGCGGGCTTCCACCATTTTGTCTTCGAGCGCAGCGCGGATCATCGCGTCATCCACGTCGATACCGGCTGATGTCAAATCGCCAAGCAGTTTGCGGATAACGTCTTCGTCGCCCGCTTCTTCAAAATCCGCCTGCACGACCGATGTCGCATAGGCTGTGGTTTCTTCAGGGGTCAGGCCCATTTTTTCGGCTGCCCATTGACCCACCAGCTTGTTGCGGCGAGCGGTAATCTTGAACAATAGGTCCGCATCATGTGCGAACTTGTTTTCAAAGGCTTTTTCGCGATTGTCGAAAGTTGTCATCATGCCGTTCCAATTTGCTGTTGTTCAAAGATAATGCCTGCATCGTCGCGCAACAAGGCCGGTCGTGTTAAATGTGTACGACCAGCTTCCCAACCGCTGCCCGGTCACCCAAGCGTGCGATCGCTGTTCCGGCGTCCGCAAGCGCGAATGTTTCCGAAATGCGCGGCTTAATCTTGCCCGCTGCATATAGGTCGAACAGCTCTGCAATATTGGCGTGATTTTTCTGCGGCGTACGTGCGGCAAAGGCGCCCCAGAAAACGCCGCACACGTCGCAGCTTTTCAGCAGCGTGAGGTTTAATGGCAATTTCGCGATTCCAGCTGGGAAGCCAACCACGAGAAACTTACCTTCCCACGCAATCGACCGAACGGCAGGTTCGCTATAGTCGCCACCCACGGTGTCATAAATGATGTTGTAGCCGTCCCGGCTAGCGGCCGTTTTGAACAGCTCGGCGACAGCTTTGGACTGGTCTTTGTCGAACGGTTGATGCGGATAGACGACCACTTCGTCAGCGCCAGCTTCGCGCGCGATGTCTGCCTTTGCCTCGCTGGAGACACCAGCGACCACACGGCCGCCAAATGCCTTGGCCAGTTCAATCGCGGAAATCCCGATGCCGCCTGCGCCGCCAAGGACAAGGACATTGTCGCCGGACTTCATATGGCCGCGATCCTTCAGCGCGTGGATGGACGTGCCATAGGTCATCAACAAAGCTGCGCCATCGTCAAAGGACATGGCGTCGGGCATTTTGAAGCAATTGAACGCTGCGACCGCGACTTTTTCGGTCAGGCCGCCATTGCCGCACAGGCCAATGACGCGGTCGCCAATGGCAAAGCCGGTAACACCTTCGCCAATGGCTTCGACTGTGCCCGCAATTTCGCCGCCCGGCGCAAAGGGACGCTCAGGTTTGAATTGATAGAGGTCAACAATCATCAGCGTGTCGGGAAAATTAATCGAACAGGCCTTTACAGCGACCACAACCTGACCGGGTCCGGCGGTGGGTTCAGGCAGTTCGCCCATGACAAGTGTTTCTGGGCCGCCGCTTGCGGTTGATAATAAAGCGCGCATGTCTCTCTCCTAAACGGGGTTTGGCGCCAGCCAGGGCCGGTCCGCAGATAATTTGGCTTCGTACACCGAAATCGCGTCGCTGCTTTTCAGCGTCAGGCCGATTTCGTCTACACCGTTAATCAGGCAATGTTTACGGAATGGGTCGATTTCAAATTCGAACCGGTCCTGAAACGGCGTGGTGACGGTTTGTGTTTCCAGATCGATGTGAATGTCATCGGTCCGCGCGACTTCCATCAAACGGTCAATCGCCGCCTGCGGAAGGACGATGGCGAGCAAACCGTTCTTGAACGCATTGCCCGAAAATATGTCGGAAAAGCTGGGCGCAATAACCGCGGATATGCCCAAATCGGCCATGGCCCAAGCCGCATGTTCGCGGCTCGATCCGCAACCGAAATTGTCGCCAGCGATCAATATCGGCGCACCGGCATATTCAGGATCGTCAAACACGTTGCCCGGGACCGCGCGCAAGCTTTCGAACGCGCCCTTACCCAATCCAGCGCGGCTAATGGTTTTAAGCCACACCGCGGGGATGATCACATCGGTGTCGATATTCTTCAAACCGACGGGATAGGCTCGGCCTTCAACACGGCTTATCGCTTTCATGCCTTTAGTCCGTATCTGTCTTGGGCTGATTGTGCGTCATCGGCGCAACTTCGGGCTCAGGTGACATTGGTTCCAGCTTACCCTTTTTTTGGGTCAGGCTGCGGCGTCCTGCGTAAATCAACGCCGCCATCAATGCCGCCGAACCCACTGCAGCGCCAACCTTGGCTGTGGTCGACCATGTGTCGCCACCATCGGATTTTTTATTGGTCATAAGCCTCTTCCTTGATGCCAACTGCTTTAGCTTCGGCGTTTGTGACAAGTAAAGGGAATAGCTTCACCGGCACCGCCGCATAGGCCAGCGGTGCCGCGCATGCGGTACCCTTAATTGGCGAACGCACGGACATCCGTTAGCTTGCCAGCAACAGCAGCAGCTGCCGCCATTGCTGGGCTGACCAGATGGGTGCGTGCGCCTGGTCCTTGACGGCCGACGAAATTCCGGTTGCTGGTTGACGCGCAACGTTCGCCAGCGGGCACCTTGTCGGGGTTCATCCCCAAACAAGCCGAACAGCCCGGCTCGCGCCATTCGAACCCAGCGTCGGTAAATATCTGGTCTAGACCCTCATCCTCAGCCTGCTGCTTCACAAGGCCGCTGCCGGGCACGACAATCGCCCATTTGACGTTCGCCGCCTTTTTGCGGCCTTTTAAGATTTCAGCGGCGGCGCGCAGATCTTCGATGCGGCTGTTGGTGCAGCTGCCGATGAAGATATTCTGCACTTCGATATCGGTCATCCGTGTGCCGGGCGTCAGCCCCATATAATCCAGCGATTTGCGCGCGGCTTCCTGCTTGGACGGATCGGCAAAGGCGGACGGATCGGGGACTATGCCTGTAATCGGCAACACATCTTCGGGGCTGGTACCCCATGTGACGCTGGGTGCGATATCCGCGGCATCAATCGATACGACCTTGTCGTAGGTTGCACCCGGGTCGGTCGCGAGTGTGCGCCAATAGGCAACCGCTGCGTCCCAATTTGCGCCTGACGGCGCCATGGGCCGGCCTTTGATATACGCAAAAGTGGTCTCGTCGGGTGCCACAAGGCCCGCGCGCGCGCCATGTTCAATGGCCATGTTGGAAATGGTCAGCCGCCCTTCGACGCTGAGCGCGCGGATGACGGATCCGGTATATTCGATCACATGGCCGCTGCCGCCTGCGGCACCCAGCACGCCCGTGATGTGCAGCACCACGTCCTTGGCGGACACACCTGCGCGCAATTCGCCCTCGACGCGTACTTCCATGGACTTTGAACGTGTCAGTTGGAGCGTCTGCGTCGCCAGAACATGCTCGACCTCAGACGTACCAATGCCGAATGCCAACGCGCCAAGGCCACCATGGCACGCGGTGTGGCTGTCGCCGCACACAATCGTCGTGCCGGGAAGGGAAAAGCCCTGCTCTGGCCCGACAACATGGACGATACCCTGCTTGGCATCGGAGGCATTTATATAGTCGATGCCGAACTCCGGTGCGTTTCGCTCCAGCGCTTCCAATTGCTGGGCGCTTTCGGGGTCTGCAATCGGGATCGGTTGTCCGTTGCTGTCCAGACGCGCGGTGGTGGGCAGGTTGTGATCCGGCACAGCCAATGTCAAATCGGGCCGGCGGACACGGCGTCCTGCCGCCCGTAGGCCTTCAAAAGCCTGCGGACTGGTCACTTCGTGCACAAGGTGGCGGTCAATGAAGATCAGGCAGGTGCCGTCGTCGCGTTGTTCGACGACATGGGCATTCCAGATTTTTTCGTACAGTGTTTGCGGTGTGGACATAATAAAAGTGCCATAGAACTGATTGCAGCGAAATCAAGTGAGGTGACAATCGTTGCACTTCAATATTCCGTTGTTTGCGTCTATTAGACGTTGCATGAGCGTTATCAGCATCATCCTCATTGTGGTCGGCACCGTCTTCGTCATGGAATGGGTGGCGTGGTCGAGCCATAAATATATCATGCACGGCTGGGGCTGGGGCTGGCACCGTGACCATCACGAGCCACATGACAATGCGCTGGAAAAGAACGATCTTTATGGGATTGTCGGCGCGGTTACGAGCATCTCCTTATTTGCGATTGGCAGCCCTTTGTTGCTGGACGAGAAAGCTTGGGAACCTGCGACGTGGATTGGTTTGGGCGTGCTATTTTACGGCATCATCTACACTGTGGTGCATGACGGCCTCGTGCATCAGCGTTACTTTAAATATGTGCCGCGCAGTGGTTATGCCAAGCGGCTGGTTCAGGCGCATAAATTGCACCACGCCACCATCGGCAAGGAAGGCGGCGTCAGCTTTGGTTTCGTGTTTGCGCGTGATCCCGCCAAGTTGAAGGCGGATCTCAAAAAACAACGCGAGGCCGGGACCGCAATAGTCCGCGACGCGGCGATTTAATAGGTCCTGACCCTAAGCTTCGGGCTGTCGCCAAATCCAGCCAAGGCACAATATGGCAGCGCCCAGTGGTATTAACGACCAAGGCAATGCCAACGTGATCAAGCCAATCGCTATGCTGACGCCAAAGGCGGCGGTTGCCGACCATTTGCCGCGTCTGCTCACCACCCCTTTTTCGCGCCAAGCAACAATATGATGCCCAAAGGCGGGGTGATTCATCAACCGGGCTTCAAGCGCCGGGCTGCTGCGCGCAAAGCAAAAGGCCGCCAATATCATAAAGGGCACGGTCGGCAGCAACGGCAGAACTATGCCCACGGTGCCAAGCGCCAAAGCGCATAGCCCACCAATCAGCCAGAGCTGCCGCTTAATCAATATTGATGGACCGCTTTGGTCACATAATAGCTGTCGAGACCTTCGGGGCCGCCTTCGCTGCCAAAGCCGGATTCCTTGACCCCGCCAAACGGCGCGTCAGGCATGGAAATCACAAAGCTGTTGAGGCCAACCATGCCGGTATCCAACGCATCAGCCACAAGGTTCGCCTGTCGTGCGTTTTCGGTGAAGGCATAGGCCGCAAGGCCAAAGGGCAGGCGGTTTGCCTGTTCAATGGCTTCGTCCAACGTCTTGAATGGCCGCATCAATGCAACGGGACCAAATGGTTCATTGTCCATGACGTCTGCGGACATAGGAACGTCCGCGAGCACCGTCGGCTGAAAGAAATAGCCCTGTTCGCCGCGGGTGCCACCCGCCAACAGCTTCGCGCCCTTTGCCGTTGCATCTTCCACGAGGGCGGCGATGGCCGAGGGGCGACGCGCATTGGCCAGTGGCCCCATGACGGTGCCAGCATCCAATCCGTTGCCGACCTGCACATTCTTCGTATGCGCAGCAAAGCCAGCGACAAAGCGGTCGTGGACGCCTTCCTGCACATAGAAACGCGTCGGTGAAATACACACTTGTCCGGCGTTCCGGAACTTGGTGGTCGCCGACAAGGTGATGGCCTTTTCAAGGTCGCAATCATCGAAAATGAGCACAGGCGCATGGCCACCCAATTCCATGGTGGTCCGCTTAACGCCGTCTGCCGCAAGCTTCAGCAAATGTTTGCCCACGGGTACAGACCCCGTAAAGCTGATCTTGCGGATGATCGGTGATGCGATCAGGTGGCGGCTCACCATATCGGGAACGCCGTAAATCAACTGGGCAACATTGCCCGGAACGCCGCCGTCGATGACGCACTGCATGATGCCGCTTGTGCTTGCTGGCGTTTCTTCCGGTGGTTTGGCGATGATCGAGCAGCCCGCAGCGAGCGCCGCAGCCATTTTCTTGCACATCAAATTGACCGGGAAATTCCACGGTGAAAATGCGGCAACGGGTCCTACGGGCTGTTTCAGCACAATCGCGCGTTGCCCCGTTGGCCGCACAAGGACGCGGCCATAGCTGCGCTTGGCCTCTTCAGCGAAATAATCAAACTGCGCGGCGCAGGACAGAACCTCCGTCCGCGCTTCGGCGAGTGGTTTGCCCTGTTCGGTCGTGAGCAAAACGGCGATGCCCTCTGCCCGCTCACGGATGAGATCGGCAACCTTATGCAATATTGCGGCGCGGGCATTTACATCGACGCCGCGCCAATAGGCAAAGCCCTTTGCTGTCGCAGTAAGCGCTTCATCAAGGTCTGCCGCAGTCGCCAGCGGCAGCTCAGCGAGCGTTTCGCCAGTGGCCGGATTTATGACGGTGTGACAATCGCGGCCTTCGCCCTTGCGCCAGCTGCCATCAATATAAAGGCCTAAATCGGTAGTATAGCTCATCGAATATCCCGCAAATTTCTTGTCTTCTGTATGTAGGTGTCAGGTCGTGAGTTTGGAACCCCTTGCAAGCTTCAGCAGCCAGAAAACCGGGAGCCCAGCCAACAATAACGCAACGCCCCAGATCAAGGCTTCGGCCCCCGCGCCATAGATCGTCCAGCAGGAATATAGCGCGGCGAGCAACAATATGGCTTTGAAACCTGCTTTGCCGGGCAACTGTCCTGTGGTCATTAAACGGAACGCAGCGATGGCGCATCCGAAATACATCACCAGAACAATTGCCGTGGTGAGTATGATGAGAAATTCAAACATCGATGACATTGACCGGCTGCTGTTCATCAGGATGACCAGCGTCAAAAGTGTTGAGGTAAACAGATGCGCGTTGCGCGGCGTGCCGTTGGCGCTTTCTTTGCCCATAAATGCGGGGAACAGGCCGTCGCGCGCCAAAGCGGCGGGCATCTCGGCCTGACACATGATCCAGCCGTTCAACGCGCCAAGTGCGCTGATCGCGCCGACCGCGGCGATAGCGGTGCCGGCATTGGTGCCCGCATATATGTTTACAAAGTCCGCAAATGGCGCCGCCGATACGCTGGTGATGGCGACCGGCAGCATCAGGACCACGGCGGAGCAGACGAGGATATAAATGACGCCAGCGCCGGCGGTTCCAAAAAGCGTCGCGCGGTTGATGGCGCGTTCGGGGTCCTGCACCTTGTCGGCGGGCACGGTCGCCAGCTCAAGCCCAAGCATCGCCCATAAGGTCAATATGGTGGCTGTGGAAATGCTGGTCGTGGAAATGTCTGCGGTCACAAATGGCCGCACAAGCGCGGTACCTTGGGTCGCAAGGACATAAGCAGCAAGCCCGATCACCGCGACCAGAGGCAGCAGCTTTGCGATCGTCCAGACGATCTGAACTTGCCCCGCAAGCTTGGTGCCGCGAATGTTGATGAGCGTAAATGCCCAAATAATCGCGATCGTTACTGCCGACGATACGCCATGCGTTCCGACAACCGGAAACAACTGGCTCAGATAACTGACTGCAGCGGTGGCGATGGCGGCGTTGCCGACCCACATGGAAATCCAATAAGCCCATGCAATCGCGAAGCCCGCGCCATCGCCGAAGGCCGCGCGCGTGTAGGCATATGGTCCACCCGCCTTTGGCAGCGCCTTGCTGAGCGCGCCAAACACCGATGCCACGCACAATGCGCCACCAATGGTGATCAACCATCCAATAACGGAATTCCACCCCAAGGGCGCAAGGCTCGCGGGTAACAGGAACACGCCCGACCCAATCATGCTGCCCATGACAAGGGCAAGTGCCATCCAAAAACCCATTGGACGGCTTGCTGCGGCTGTATCTTGCGTCACGTAAATCCCCCTCACTCGGCACCCTGACTGGCACGGAAAAAGGGCAAAAGCCAATCTTTGTTTTGGTCCTGACCCTAATGCGCGAGCAACACAGGTATGCCCAGTTCGCCCAGCATGAACCGTGTCACGCCACCAAACAAGGTTTCGCGCCACCGCCCATGGCCATAGGCGCCCATGACGAGTAAATCGGGTCGCCACGCATTTACTTCAGTCAGCAACCGTTCTTCGACGCTTTGATCACCCTTTGCCGCGACGGCTATTTCGGCGCTGACGCCGTGGCGCGATAGATAGGTCGCTGCGTCCGTTACAGGGAATTCTTCGGGCACGGTTTCGACCTCTGCAATCCGCACATGCAATGCCGCCTTAAGCAGCGGCAATGCTGCGCGCAACGCGTTGGCTGCTTCAAATCCGCCGTAATATGCCACCATCGCGCGGTCCCATGAGATGCGCTTTGTTGATGCAGGCACCGCAAGTACCGGCGTGCGCGACGCTGTGACGACATCACTGACCCATGCGCGCGCGCCGCCGGGTGCGCCGACTTCATCCAGCGACATAACCAATATGTCCGCCAGTCGCGCGGCGTTAATCAATGCATCGGATATTGTGCCGTCAAATATCTGCCAATCCCAGGGCACATCCTCTGATTTCAGATGCGCGTCGGTGCGTGCGCACAGCTTTCCCCGTTCGGTTTCGACGGCGTCAAAGGCTTCGGCAATGAAATGCGCACCGCCGAACATGTCAAACGCCACATAATCCTGCGTCGGTCGGGGCAAGACAAGCGTCAGATGTCCGTTAAAACGGCGGGCAAGATCAAGCCCCGCCTGCAACCGGCTTTCAAAGGCGGCGTCTGTGCCAGCATGTACCATGATAGATTTCATCATCAGTTCCTTTTCATATGCCAGAATAGGCCGACTCGGATTGATGCGATTGAGTGTAGGCCGATGCGACGCGAAGTCTTTGATCGATATCAAACACCGCAAAATGCTTCCAAAGGCCGATATATTATGTCAGCGATGACGGATGGATGACGCGGGACAGGCGAAGAACGATGTGATCGTGCGGCGCGCGCACATCACCGATGCGCAAGCAATAGCCGACATTTATGCGCATCATGTTGTGAACGGCACCGCCAGTTTCGACACCGTGCCGCGTACGTTGGAGCAAACCGAACAGAAGATTGCGGACATTTTGGCCCATAGCTGGCCGTTCCTTGTCGCCGAGCGCGAAGGGGTGATATTGGGCTATGCCTACGCAACGGCATTTCGCGACCGGCCCGCTTATGGCTTCACCTGCGAAAATTCGATTTATGTTGGCGCGCAACATGTGGGGCAGGGGGTCGGTGTAGCATTGATGCGCCGACTGCTTGATGAGGCGCACGCATGTGGTTTCCGTCAAATGATTGCGGTGATCGGCGGCGGAGAGCCTGCGTCGGTGGCGCTACATACGAAAATGGGATTCACTTTTGTCGGCCGGATGCGATCGACTGGTCGGAAATTTGGCCGCTGGCTTGACAGCGTGTACATGCAGGCCGAGCTTGGAGAAGGAGACCGGACCGCGCCAGCGCGCGAGCCGGGATGAAGGAGAGAAGATGATGGCAGAGTTTGAACTGGTCGCCGACGGCCTGCGCTTCCCGGAAGGCCCAGTCGTCATGCCCGACGGCAGCGTCATTTTGGTCGAAATCGCCGAGGGGCAGATCACGCGGGTGCGGCCTGACGGCAGCAAGTCCGTCGTCGCAAAGACAGGCGGCGGTCCCAATGGCTTGGCGCTTGGCCCCGACGGCAAATTATACTGCTGCAACAATGGCGGCTTTGAATATATGGAAGCCAATGGCTTTTTAGCCCCGCACGGCATTGCGCAGGATTATTCCGGCGGCCGGATTGAACGCATCGATATCGATACCGGCGCAGTTGAGATACTTTATAAATCGGGTGACTTTGGCTGCAGCTTGCGTGGCCCGAACGACATTGTTTTTGATGCGCATGGCGGGTTCTGGTTCACGGACCATGGCAAGATTGATTATGCCAAACGCAGCCATGATGTCGTCGGCATCTTTTATGCCAAGGCAGATGGCAGCCATTTGGAAGAGGTTATCTTTCCGTCGAACAACCCCAATGGCGTTGGCCTGTCGCCCGATGGCAAGACATTATATGCCGCCGAAACCTACACCTGCCGGTTGATGAAGTTCAACATCACGTCGCCAGGCAAAGTTGCGCCCGATGCAGGTCCGGGTGGGCCGGGGATCCCCGTATATCGTCCAGCCGGGTATAAATTTTTCGACAGCCTTGGCATCGAAGCAAGCGGCAATATCTGCGTCGCAACGATTGGGGAGTGCGGGATCAGCGTGATTTCTCCAGACGGCGAGCTGGTCGAATTTGTCGCGACTGATGATATCTTCACCACCAACATTGCGTGGGGCGGAGGCGATATGATGGACGCGTATATCTGCCTGTCGGGCAGTGGGCGTCTGGTTAAAACTCGTTGGGCGCGGCCGGGACTTAAGCTGCAATATTGATGACGGGCATTGCATGACATTTAATACGGTAATTTTTGACTTTGGCGGAGTAATAACTTCGTCACCGTTTGAGGCGTTTAACCGGATGGAGGCCGAACGCGGCTTGCCCACGGATTTCGTGCGCCGGGTCAATTCGGTGAATCCGGACAATAATGCCTGGGCCAAATTCGAACGCGCCGAATGTAGCGCAAGTGAATTTGACGCGCTGTTTGCTGCGGAAGCGCAGGCACTGGGGCATGCATTGGACGGTGCGTCTGTTATCGCCTGCCTTGCTGGCGAAATCCGTCCAGACATGGTGGCTGCGCTCGATCAGCTTAAATCGCTCGGCTTTGGGCTGGGGTGCATCACAAACAATGTGCCGTCGGGCAAAGGCGCAGGCATGGCGGTGAGCGACGCAAAAGCGGCGGCGGTGGCGGCGGTGATGGACCGGTTCGACCATATCATTGAATCGAGCAAAGCAGGTGTCCGCAAACCTGACCCGCGCATATATAATATGATGTGTGAAGCGCTCGCCGTTTCTCCATCGCAATGCATCTACCTCGATGACTTGGGCATCAACTGCAAACCCGCGGCGGCAATGGGCATGGCTGCGATCAAGGTCGCCAGTGGCGCACAGGCACTCGGCGAATTGGGCGCGCTATTGGCGTTGACCTTCACACCCGTAGACGTCTAGGCGGGAGCTGTTCCGTCTCTCCCAACTATTGGAGCACTTCATGGCGAAAAAACTTTTCCCGGACGCAGCATCCGCGCTCGACGGCTTGCTCAAAAACGACATATTGATTGCCAGTGGCGGCTTTGGCCTGTGCGGCTTGCCCGAACGGTTGCTGGATGCAGTCCGCGACAGCGGGGTCACTGGCCTGACCTTTGTGTCCAACAATGCCGGTATCGACAATGAAGGCATTGGCAAGCTGCTGCGCACGAAACAGGTGAAGAAAATGATCTCGTCCTATGTGGGTGAGAACAAAGAATTTGAGCGGCAGTATCTTGCGGGCGAGCTTGAGGTGGAATTCAGCCCGCAAGGGACGCTGGCCGAACGGATGCGCGCTGGCGGCGCTGGTATCCCGGGTTTTTACACCAAGACGGGCGTCGGCACGTTAGTGGCCGAGGGCAAGGAAGTGAAAGATTTTGGCGGAGAGGAATATATCCTCGAACGCGGTATTTTTGCTGACCTGTCGATTATCAAAGCATGGAAAGCCGATGAAAGCGGTAACCTTGTCTTCCGCAAGACAGCCCGCAACTTCAATCTGCCAGCCGCGACTTGCGGAAAGGTCTGCGTGGTTGAGGTAGAGGAAGTGGTGCCGGTTGGCAGCCTTGACCCCGACTGCATCCATTTGCCCGGCGTCTATGTGCAGCGCATGATCATCGGCGCGCCTTATGACAAAAAGATCGAGTTCCGTACTGTCCGTGAACAGGGAGGTATTTCATGAGCTGGACCCGTGACGAAATGGCCGCCCGCGCTGCAAAGGAATTGCGCGACGGATATTATGTGAACCTGGGCATTGGTATCCCCACGCTGGTAGCCAACCATATTCCGGCGGGCGTCGAAGTAACGCTGCAGTCCGAAAATGGCATGTTGGGCATTGGCCCCTTCCCTTTTGCGGGGGAAGAGGATGCTGACCTTATCAATGCAGGCAAGCAAACCATCAGCGAGCTGCCGCAGACCGCCTATTTCGATAGCGCCGCCAGCTTCGCCATGATCCGTGGCGGGCATATTGACCTGACCGTGCTGGGTGCGATGGAAGTCGCGGAGAATGGCGACATCGCCAACTGGATGATCCCCGGCAAGATGATCAAGGGCATGGGCGGGGCAATGGACCTTGTCGCTGGCGTGAAGAAAATCATCGTCGTGATGGAGCATAATGCCAAGGACGGCTCGCCAAAGTTCATTCCCGCGTGCACATTGCCGCTGACGGGAAAAAATGTCGTCGATATGATCATCACTGATTTGGCGGTGTTCCAACGCCCCGACAAATCGTCGCCGTTCAAGCTGATTGAAGTCGCGCCGGGAATTACCGTTGATGAAGTCGCAGGCAAAACGACTGCACATTATGAGGTCGCGATTTAATCGGCACCATGCGGCGTTTCATTATATCCTTGATCGCCGCCTCTGCATTGGGGCTGGCCAGCTGGTATCTTTTACACTCGGCGCCGGAGACGAACCAGGTCGCGGTGGTGCTGCGCAAATTGGCAAAGGCACCCCCGAATTTGCCCGACCAGCCGGACGAATGGCGCGGTAGGATCGATTATGGCAAACTCGACCAGCAATTTGCCGCACTGACGCGGCGTTCCGAAATGGCTGGGCTCGCGGTAGCAATCGTTGAAGATGGCGAGCTGCGCTTTGTCCATAGCTATGGCGTTGTTGATCGTTCCACCGACGTCCCTGTTACCAATAATACCGTGTTCCGATGGGCTTCAGTCTCCAAGACCGTCGCCGGCACGCTGGCCGCATCGATGGCGAGCGAAGGCGCGGTTGATCTGAACAAGCCGGTGTCGAGCTGGCATAGTTCGCTGCGTTTGCCCGATGGCGCTGAGGCGCGAATCAGCTTTGCCCAGTTGCTGGCGCAGCAGACCGGCCTTACCAAAAACGCATATGATGAAAAGCTGGAGGATGGGCAGGACCCGCGCGTCATCCGCGCCAGTCTGGCAGAAGCGCCGCTGCAATGTACGCCTGGAACGTGCCACACCTATCAGAACCTGGCGTTCGACACGGCCAGTGAGATATTGGCCAAGGCGGGCAAGCGGTCCTTTCCCGATCTGGTCGGCGAGCGTTTCTTTTTGCCGCTGGGTATGACCAGCGCGAATTACGGCATGGTAGGACTGACGGGCGCGAAGGATTGGGCCCGGCCGCACAGCGGCAGCAGCGTCCGCACATTAAAGGAAAGCTATTGGCGCGTGCCCGCTGCGGCGGGGGTCGAAAGCAATATTGTTGATTTCTCCCGCTGGTTGCAGGCGACGATGGGCGAGCGCCCCGATGTGCTGCCTGCTGCAACGCTTCGATTGGCGCAGGCCCCGCGCGTCAATACGGCGCCAATCTATGGCGGAGAGTTGCGGCAGGCGAATTCTGATGCCCATTACGGGCTTGGCTGGCGCAGCTTCACTTATGACGGGCGCCAATTTATTGGCCATTCGGGCGCGGTCGATGGATATCGCGCAACGCTGATTTTCGAACCCGCAACGCGCACGGGCGTTGTCGCCATGTGGAACAGCAACTGGGGCACGCCCTTCCGCATTCCTTTTGCCGTTTTCGACAGCTATCATCAGCGTACAGATTCGCGTTGGCTGGAACTCAAAGATTAGCTGTCGCACCCAATAGCCCATTTTCACCGGAAAGGCCGTTTCCAATGACCTACACGCTGATCACCGCGAACCGCAATTACTCGAGCTGGAGCTTGCGGCCTTGGGTGTTGATGACGATGCTGGGCATCCCGTTCAAAGACCGGATCGAGCCTTTTACGGCTGATATTAATTACGAAGCCTTCCGCGCGTTTTCGCCGACGGGCCAAGTGCCCGTGCTGTTGGACGGCGCACGGACTGTCTGGGATTCGCTTGGCATCACTTTATATTTGGCTGACCGGCATGAAGGTGTCTGGCCGCAGGATCCTGCGGCACGCGCATGGGCGCAATGCGCCGTGACCGAAATGCATGGCGGCTTTTCTGCGCTGCGCAATGATTGCACCATGAATGTCGGCGTTCGGGTAAAGCCAAAACCCATGTCCGCCGCTTTGGAGCGCGATGTCGCGCGGATAGCCGAGCTTTGGGCGCAAGGTCTTGATAGCTTTGGCGGTCCGTTTCTGGCCGGACCGCATTTCACCGCCGTCGACGCATTTTTTGCGCCCGTTGCGTTTCGCGTGCGCACTTATGGTCTTGATGTTGGCCATGCTGGACAAGAATGGGTGCACCACATCCTCGCCCTTCCCGCCATGCGCGCGTGGGAGAAGGATGCGCTGACCGAAAGCTGGCGCGAGGCGGGCCATGAAGCGGAATTGCAGGCCTGCGGCGAGATCATCGCGGATTACCGTCAGGCATAAAAGCGGTTGCCAGCAACGCTTCGGCGAATGCGGCGCCATTGTCGGGCGCAAAGCGCAGGAAGAGCGAGGGTTCGATCAGCTCCAGCTCCATCAAACGGAACACGCCATCGCCATCGCGCAATATATCGACCCGGGCATAAGCCAGTGTGCCCGTGCCCGTGATGGATGCGGTGGCGGCTAAGGCGCGCTGTGCCAGATCTTCTGCTCCGGCAGGCGGTGTCACCGCCGCTTCATAGCCGCCATATTGTTCCTGCACGCGGAAATCACCTGCCGCTGGACGCTTAATGATGGCGTGGCTGAAGTTGCCGCCAAAGTAGAAGAGCGAATATTCGCCCTCTTCGGCGATCGTCGGCAGATAGGGCTGAATCATCATGCGCTGTCCGGCGACCGAATCGGGAATGTCGTCGCCAAGCGTCAGCCGGAATGTCCCGTCGGCCCCGCCGGAAATAGGCGGTTTGACCACGAGCGTGTCGACAGCAAAATTGGCGCGGGCATGGTCAAGTGCGGCGACATCGAGCGCGTCACTTACTAATGTCGGGACGGACGATATGCCGGCGGCATCCAATTCTGCCAGATAGGATTTGTCGCTATTCCACCGCAAGATGCTGACCGGATTGGAAACGGGGATGCCCTCTGCCTCCAACCGGTCAAGCAGGGCAAACCAGCGCGGGCAGTCGCGCGGATATCCCCATGCCAATAAGGGCGTGACCAAATCAAAGCCGCTTAAGTCGTCCGCCTCGGTCCAATCTATAAACGTCGCCTGATCGCCCAATAGCCGCGCATAGTCCGCCTTTATATGCGACCAGTTTTCTTCATATTCGGGGACGGGCGCGAGAATCGCGATCTTGGGCACGTTCATTCACCCGCCATCTTCAATATCTCGTTCCATTCGGTCTCGCGCACGGGCGCTACCGACAGGCGCGATTGCCGCAGCATTTCCATTTCGGCCAGATTTGGGTTCGCCTTTATGGCCTTGAGCGTCACCGATTGGGCCAGCTTGCGTAACGGCTTGACCTTCACCGCAACAAAGCGCGCCTTTTCATCGGTCGGGTCGATGAAATGTTCTTGGCTGATCGTGATGATCGCGACAATCTCAAGCCCGATATTGCTGTGGTAGAAGAAAGCTTGGTCGCCGACCTTCATCGTGCGCAGGTTAATCGCAGCGCTATGGTTGCGCACGCCGTCCCAGGTGCCTTCGCCTTCGGCCACCAAATCATCATAACTATACACGTCGGGTTCGGACTTCATCAGCCAAAATTGTTTTGCCACTTGCTACTCCTTTTCGCTGGCAAGCCTTTAAGGCAGGCAGTAACACGCTGTCCATGACACATATGCCCGTTATTTCTTTGCGCAGCGGCGATGCCGACGCGCTTGGCCAGCAGCTTGGTAGCTCGTTCCAGACCTATGGCTTTGCGGCCGTTGTCGATCATGGCCTTGATCCGGATTTGGTGGCCAAGGCCTGGGCGCTGACGAAGCAGCTGTTCGAACAGTCTGAGCCGGAAAAGATGAAGGGGTTCGATACCGCACTTGCGGGCCAGCGCGGCTACACCCCGTTCAAAACGGAAATCGCCAAGGGCGCGGACTATCATGATCTGAAGGAATTTTGGCATGTCGGGCGTGATGTCGCGCCGGACAGCCCATTGGCAGGATCGATGTTGCCGAATATCTGGCCAGATGTGCCCGAGTTTAAAGAGACGTTCCAGTTGCTCTTTGCCGAAATGGATAAGGTCGGCGCGCGGATATTGTCCTCGATCGCCCGCTATCTTGATTTGCCTGCGGACTGGTTTGACCCGACGATTGAGGATGGCAATTCGATTTTGCGGTTGCTGCATTACCCGCCAATCGCCGGCGACGCCGAAGGCTGCATCCGCGCCGGCGCGCATGAGGATATCAATCTGATAACGCTCTTGCTGGGTGCCGAAGAGGCCGGTCTGCAGATTCTGCGCCCCGACGGCAGCTGGATGGACGTGTCGCCACCTCAGGGTGGGCTGGCGGTCAATGTGGGGGACATGTTGCAGCGGCTGACCAACCATATGCTGCCGTCGACGACGCACCGTGTGGTCAACCCGACGGGTGAGCGTTCGCGGTTCAGCCGCTACTCCATGCCATTCTTCCTGCATCTGCGGTCGGACTTCCCAATAGCCACGCTGCCGCAATGCGTGAGCGCCGAAAACCCGAATCGCTATCCCGACCCGATTCTCGCAGATGATTATCTGCGCGAACGTTTGATCGAGATTGGTTTGCTGAAGGCATAAGGGCCGCGCCAAAGATCGCCCCCGCCCAGCGTTATATTGACAAGATTCACGCAAAGGCTGGGGTGTAACTGTCCAGTCTGTCAATTTAGCAGTCGATGGCTGGGCTGGACTATCACCGAAGCCCTGAGCCTGTCGAAGGGCGGCTGTCGGGGTGGTGCTACAGCCGAGAGGCGCCCTGCGACGGACGCAGCCGCCATGCGACTGCTGCTCAGGGCTACGGTGATGTTTCATGGCAAAGGGATCCGCCCCGTGCGGCTGTCCTCGCTCCGCAGCGCGCTGCGCAATATCCGCATATCGGGCCCGCCATTCACCGTCACCGAACCGCCGCGCAGCACGCGGACGGTGGTGACGCCGTGGATCGCGCGTTCCATCGCAAGGTCGAATTGCCGTTGCCGCCCCATGTCGATGGCGGCGTCCCAGCTTTTGGCAAAACTGTCCGCGCCTGCGCGTTCGCGTAAATTATAAGCGGACTGCCGGCTCATCCCCACCGCCTTCGCCGCTTGTCCGACAGATCCCATGACATGCAGCGCGAGAATAAACCGTTCCTGCTGCGCCGCCGTCCAGCCATTCGCACGCCGCCGGTCAAGCGGAACAGGGGTGAAGGCGAGCAGGCCCTCGTCAGCGAGAAGCGGGGTGGGCGGAGTTGGGGAGGGTGAATCGGTCATTTATGTATTGGAACATAAATGGAACGTGTAGGAAAGGGGGTGATTATGTCGGTGCTATGGCCGAACGGATGCTGTGTTGTGGAATGCTGTCTGTCCGGTACTGTATTCTGGGCTTTCTAAATAGGACACCGATCAATCGCATGAGCAATTTTCTCAATCGTCAAACAAGAACCTGCTCAATGCCGCAGCCATAGATGCTCCTAAAAGCTGAGCGAGGACAAACGGCGGAACATCTTGTGCGGCAATCCCGGCGAAAGTGTCGGACAGGCTGCGTACAATCGTAATGGCAGGATTAGCAAAACTTGTTGATGAGGTGAACCAGTAGGCAGCGGTGATATAGAGCGCGACACTTGCAGGCACCCAATTTGGTCGGTGCCGGATGGTGCCGAGGATAGTCAGGACCAGTCCAAATGTGGCAATCGCTTCACTTACCCACTGCCCAAGTCCCGTTCGTGCTTTGACCGACATTTGGAGTATCGGAAGGTCGAACATGAGGTGGGCGGCCAATGCGCCGAGGATGCCGAAGACGACTTGCGTCACAATATAAACTGCGGCGACACGCCATGTTAGGTCCCCCCGCGATGCAGAAACCAAACTTACGGCGGGGTTGAAATGCGCGCCCGAGATCGGCCCCAGCATTGCAATCAGCACATACAATATTGCCCCCGTGGCTAGGGTATTGCCCAACAGTGCGATGGCGTTGTTCCCTTGCGAAAGGTTCGTTGCCATGATGCCCGAGCCGATCACACAGGAAAATAGGAAGAAAGAGCCGATGCCTTCAGCCACC
>Ga0315907_10000031_pt1:112500-194063 | contig 194063 bp, 189 predicted proteins | sample LakEriMetagenome_3_FD_203525 | JGI IMG/M metagenome (GOLD analysis project Ga0315907, IMG submission 203525) | Freshwater fungal communities from buoy surface, Lake Erie, Ohio, United States - Buoy 12 MA123 | ecosystem: Environmental > Aquatic > Freshwater > Lake > Lake biofilm...
ATAGGGCGACTGAGTATGATGCATTAGACCCGAAACCCGGCGATCTATGCATGACCAGGTTGAAGGTGCGGTAACACGCACTGGAGGACCGAACCGTTCAATGTTGAAAAATTGTCGGATGAGTTGTGCTTAGGGGTGAAAGGCCAATCAAGCCGGGAAATAGCTGGTTCTCCGCGAAAACTATTGAGGTAGTGCCTCGGATGTTTTCCGATGGGGGTAGAGCACTGGATGGATGCGGGGGTCGCGAGATCTACCAATTTTAACCAAACTCCGAATACCATCGAGTTAGTCCGGGAGACAGACGGCGGGTGCTAAGGTCCGTCGTCAAAAGGGAAACAGCCCTAACCTACAGCTAAGGTCCCCAAATCATATCTAAGTGGTGAAGCATGTGGGATTTCCAAAACAACCAGGAGGTTGGCTTAGAAGCAGCCATCCTTTAAAGAAAGCGTAACAGCTCACTGGTCTAAATAAGAGATCCTGCGGCGAAAATGTAACGGGGCTAAAGATATGTACCGAAGCTTAGGGTGTGCAATTTATTGCATGCGGTAGCGGAGCGTTCCGTAGGCCGATGAAGCGATCTGGTAATGGGTCGTGGAGGTATCGGAAGTGCGAATGCAGACATGAGTAGCGATAGGAGGGTGAGACACCCTCCCGCCGAAAGACCAAGGGTTCCTGCTTAAAGCTAATCTGAGCAGGGTAAGCCGGCCCCTAAGACGAGCCCGAAGGGGGTAGTCGATGGGAACCACGTTAATATTCGTGGGCCTGGTGGTGTGTGACGGATCTCGTGAGTTGTCAGTTCTTATTGGATTGAACTGGCTTCGAAGAGGTTCCAGGAAATAGCCCCACCGTATAGACCGTACCCGAAACCGACACAGGTGGTCAGGTAGAGTATACCAAGGCGTTTGAGAGAAGTATCCTGAAGGAACTCGGCAAATTGCCTCCGTACCTTCGGAAGAAGGAGGCCCTCACATTGCGCAAGCAGTATGAGGGGGCACAGGCCAGGGGGTAGCGACTGTTTAGCAAAAACACAGGACTCTGCTAAGTCGGCTTCAAGACGACGTATAGGGTGTGACGCCTGCCCGGTGCCGGAAGGTTAAGAGGAGGAGTGCAAGCTCCGAATTGAAGCCCCGGTAAACGGCGGCCGTAACTATAACGGTCCTAAGGTAGCGAAATTCCTTGTCGGGTAAGTTCCGACCTGCACGAATGGCGTAACGACTTCCCCACTGTCTCCAGGATATGCTCAGCGAAATTGAATTCTCCGTGAAGATGCGGAGTACCCGCGGTTAGACGGAAAGACCCCGTGCACCTTTACTGCAGCTTCAGAGTGGCATTAGGAAAGAACTGTGTAGAATAGGTGGGAGGCTTTGAAACTTGGGCGCCAGTCCGAGTGGAGCCGAAATGTGAAATACCACCCTGTTGTTTTCTGATGTCTAACCTCGCACCGTTATCCGGTGCAGGGACCCTCTGTGGCGGGTAGTTTGACTGGGGCGGTCGCCTCCTAAAGAGTAACGGAGGCGCGCGATGGTAGGCTCAGGACGGTTGGAAACCGTCTGTTAGAGTGCAATGGCATAAGCCTGCCTGACTGCGAGACTGACGAGTCGAGCAGAGACGAAAGTCGGTCATAGTGATCCGGTGGTCCCTCGTGGAAGGGCCATCGCTCAACGGATAAAAGGTACGCCGGGGATAACAGGCTGATGATTCCCAAGAGCTCATATCGACGGAATCGTTTGGCACCTCGATGTCGGCTCATCACATCCTGGGGCTGGAGCAGGTCCCAAGGGTTTGGCTGTTCGCCAATTAAAGTGGTACGTGAGCTGGGTTCAGAACGTCGCGAGACAGTTTGGTCCCTATCTGCCGTGGGCGTCGAAATTTGAGAGGAGTTGACCCTAGTACGAGAGGACCGGGTTGAACATACCTCTGGTGTACCTGTCGTGGCGCCAGCCGCGCAGCAGGGTAGCTATGTATGGACGGGATAACCGCTGAAAGCATCTAAGCGGGAAGCCTCCCTCGAGATTAGATTTCATCGAGTCGTAGTAGACCACTACGTTGATAGGTTGGGTGTGGAAGCGCAGTAATGCGTGAAGCTAACCAATCCTAATTACTCTTTTCGCGCTTGAAGTCCCACCATCAATGACAGTGCTGACTTGTTCAGCAACGTCGATGGCGGATGATTAAGTCGCAACTAGATAAAATATTCCCTGCACGGGCATCGATTATAACCCAACTGACACTTATAAGGGTCGTTCTGTCTTCGGATATTACGACCTGTTATGAGCGCCTGCTTCATTGCTTGGTGACCATAGCGTTTGTGACCCACCCGATCCCATCCCGAACTCGGCCGTGAAACCAAACTGCGCCGATGGTACTACCGCTTAAGCGTTGGAAGAGTAGGGCGTCGCCAGGCATTGCAGCCGGCGCTCATGATATAAGTGCATTGGAAGAACCCATTCATAATTCAAAAGGCGGACCGCTGTCGTTCATTCGACGGATGTCCGCCTTTTTTCGTTTTTGCCCCGTTGAAATACAGGGCATTTTGGTGGCGCGGGATGGAGCAGCCCGGTAGCTCGTCAGGCTCATAACCTGAAGGTCGTAGGTTCAAATCCTACTCCCGCAACCAACAAACAAGGCCCCCCTCGCGGGGCCTTTTTTGTTGGCTGTGGTGGATTGTGGATTTTCACCTCGTTCAGCCGGAGCAATGGCAAAGCCATTGCGGAGACCATGCGCAAAGCGCATAAATCCTACTCCCGCACACAACGCATAAGCACCGCGCCAAAGTCGCTTAGCCCCGCGTTGCCGCGGTCGGCTTTTCGGTGGTCGAGCATCAGATCGTCCAGATCGGTGATCAGCTATTCCAACGCGCGATGATGGAAAAGCCGCTCGTTACGCCATTATAAGGGCGTCCCTCTGCGGCCTCTGCGCCTCTGTGTGCCCGTTATGATGCGGGTTTGTCAGAGCTCCATCCGTCAATCGCCACGCGCCATTTGCCGTCGGTACCGCGCCGGAAAACGTTGATCCCTTTGCCGATGTCGGTCGTGACCGCGCCGGTTTTCTTGTCGGTGTCGGTGGCTTTGTACGTGTAACGCTCAACGGCCAAATCGCCGGTGACGGTGAAGCCAAGCGAGGTCTTTTCCCACTTCGTCTCATAAGCGCCGAAATATCCCCCGACCCATTCGCGCACCTCGGCCTTACCGATGATTTCTGGCGCGCCGGGTGCCTGAAGAACGACATCATCGGTCAGGCCCTCCATCAGCGTGTCGACATTGTTGCTGTTAATGGCCGCAACATAGCCACCGTGCGCTGCCGCCTCGATGGCTTTGGCATCTACCGGAGCAGCGGGCGTTTCACCGCCGGAACAACCGGAAACGAGAAGCAACAGGGCTGGGATCGTGTACAAAGCTTTCATCTTCATTCTCCTCCTTTGGCCGTCGACAGCGCCCATGTTCCTGTGGGCGAAGACGTCGCGGCGCACTCAAATATCCGCATTGTTTGGCCAGCTTGACCGCGCACATGCGTCATAAAAACGATGTTTAACAGTCGCCTCAATCCCCCATTCGGTAAAGTGAACAATTGTAACGATGGGCCCCTCTGCGGCCTACCGCAGCGGAAACCGCCCTGTCGTTCGTAGAAAATAACCCGTTCCCCATCGAAGCTGCGGCTTCCCACTTGCCCTTGCCCGCTAGGCATGACAGCAAGGACAAAATGGCAGGGGAGCCCCACACATGACACATTATCTGAAGACCATCTTGCTGCTGGGTGCAGCGACCATTCCGGCATCGGTATTTGCGCAAGCTGCTGCTCCGGCCGCTGCGCCTGCCGCTGCGCCTGCCGCCGCTGAAGAAAAGGCGCCCAAATGGGATGTCGCGGCGCCCCCCGGCTTGACCCTCCGTCAGATCGCGATCGACACCGACGAAGGTTCGTGGATGAACCTCGACGTCAGCCCCGATGGCCGGACCATCGCGTTCGATCTGCTGGGTGACATCTACACCATGCCCGTCACCGGCGGCACGCCGACCCGCATTGCCGAAGGCTTGCCCTTCGAAACCCAGCCGCGCTTTTCCCCCGATGGAACCCGCATTGCCTTTACCTCTGACCGGGGCGGCGGCGACAATATCTGGATCATGAACCGCGATGGTTCCGACAAACGGCAGATGAGCAAAGAGGATTTCCGCTTGCTCAATCAACCAAGCTGGAGCCCCGATGGCCGCTTCATCGCCGCCAAGAAGCATTTCACCACGGGCCGTTCGCTGGGTACCGGCGAAGTCTGGCTCTACCATGTGTCGGGCGGCGCAGGGGTTCAGCTCGTCAAGAAGCCCAATGACCAACATCAGAAGGAATTGGGCGAGCCCATCTTCGCGCCCGATGGCAAGCATATCTATTACACGCGCAACATCACGCCCGGGCCCATCTTCCAATATGCGCAGGATTCCAACGGCCAGCTTTTCGACATTGAAAGCTATGAGATTGAAACCGGCAAAACCGAAACCGCCGTGTCCGGTGTCGGTGGTTCGGTGCGTCCAACGCCCTCACCCGATGGCACAAAAATCGCCTTCGTTCGCCGCGAACGGACCCAGTCCAAACTCTATGTGAAAGATTTGGACACCGGCGAAGAGCGCAAGATTTATGATGCGCTCGACCAAGATGTGCAGGAAACATGGGCCGTGACCGGCGTTTATCCAAATATGGATTGGTCACCCGACAGCAAAACTATTTACTTCTGGGCAGGCGGCAAGATGCGCAAGGTCGATTGGCCGAGCGGTGCATCGAGCGAAATTCCGTTCCGCATTTCCGACACACGCGATGTCATTGACCCGCCGCGCCCGCCGATTGAAGTGGCGCCGGCGGAGTTCCAGACGCATATGCCGCGCGGCGTGGTTACCTCGCCCGATGGCCGGACCGTCTTGTTTGAAACCATGGGTAAGCTGTGGGTCAAGCCTGCGGTAGGCGGGGTGGCAAAACGCTTGACCGCATCCGACACCGCGATGGAAGCATATCCCACATGGTCGCGCGACGGGAAGACCATCGCCTTTGTGAACTGGACCGATAAGGGCCTTGGCCACATTCGGACCGTGGGCGCATCGGGTGGCAGGGCGAAAAATGTGACGGCGCAATCCGGCCATTATGCGCGTCCGCGCTTTTCGCCAGACGGCAAGACGATTGTGTTTGAAAAGCAGGAAGGCGGCGGCTTGACCTCGCCCTTGCGTTCGGATCAGCCGGGCATTTACCGCATTGCCACGACAGGCGGCAATGCTGTTCGCGTTACCGAAAGTGGAACGACGCCGCATTTCGCCGCCAGCAACGACCGGATTTTCTATACCGAATCTGGTGCCAACAAACGCCTGCTCGTCAGTGTCGACCTGAATGGCGAAGCCAAGCGCAGCCATGCCAGCGGCGAGCTGACGACCATTTATGAAGTATCGCCAGACGGGAACAATTTTGCGTTCCGTCAGAACTATGAAGCATTTGTGATGCCGCTGATGCCCGGCACGCAGGAAGTCACTGCGTCGTCGTCGGGCAGCGCGCTTCCTGTGGTGAAGGTCAGCAAGGGCGGCGCCGATTATATGCATTGGAGCCGCAATGGCGATGCATTGCATTGGGCACTTGGGCCTACGCTCTACACCGCACAAACCAGCACATTCTACCCCAATGGCCCGCTTGCGAAAGACGCCAAGCCCGTAAAGTTTGTGTCACCAAAAGACGGCATTTCGCTTTCGATGACGGTGAAGTCGGATCGTCCAACGGGCCTCGTCGCCTTCACCGGCGCGCGGGTCGTGACCATGGCGGACAAGGATGGCGGGATCATCGACAATGCCGTCATCTTGGTGGAAAATGACCGGATCAAAGCCGTCGGCAAGGCGGGAGACTTCCCGATCCCTGCGGGCGCAAAGACCGTGGATGTTACTGGCAAGACCATCATTCCGGGTCTTGTCGATGCGCACGCCCATGGTCCGCATGGTGTCGATGAAATGACACCGCAGCAAAACTGGGTGAATATGCTCAACCTCGCCATGGGTATCACCACGCGGCATGATCCATCCAGCAGCGCCGCGACGGTTTTCCCGGCGGTGGAAATGCAGCGCGCGGGCCTCATTGTCGGGCCGCGTTCTTTCTCCACGGGTGAGATTGTCTACGGCGCAAAGGCCGCCGACGTGTATGCCGAAATCAATGGCCTTGATGATGCCCTTGCGCATGTCCAGCGGTTGAAGGCGCAAGGTGCGCACAGCGTCAAAAACTACAACCAGCCGCGCCGTGAGCAGCGTCAGCAAGTTGTTGCCGCCGCGCTTCAGGAAAATATGCGTTCGGTGGCGGAAGGCGGTTCGCTGTTCGGCATGGACATGAACCTGATTGCCGATGGCAACACCACCGTTGAACACAATGTCCCGCTCGACATTTTCTACGGCGACGTGCTGCAGTTCTTCTCGAAGTCGAAGGTGGGTTACACCCCGACCCTTGTCGTGACCTATGGCGGCCCAGCTGGTGATCCGTATTGGCGTGCACATACCGATGTGTTCCGTCATCCGTTGATGGCCAAGCATTATCCGCCGACCGCGCTTGCGGCGAACAATGCACGCCGCGAAATCGCGCCTGAGGAAGACTATGTCGACGATAACAGCGCGCGTGAGGCACATAAGCTTGCCAAACTTGGCGTACCGGTGGCGATCGGTGCGCATGGCCAAGAAGCGGGCATCGCCGCGCATTGGGAACTCTGGTCCTTCGTGCGCGGTGGCATGTCGCCAATCGAGGCATTGGCCGCAGGCACAATCGAGTCCGCCCGTTCGCTGGGTTATGACAAGGATGTAGGCTCCATCGCCGCAGGCAAGCTTGCCGATCTCGTCGTTCTCGACGCTGACCCAAGCGCGGATATCCGCAATTCGGACAAGGTCGCCAAGGTTATGATCGGTGGCCGCTTATATGATGCGGCCACGCTGAACGAAGAAGTCACCGGCACACGCAAACGCATGCCTTATTATTGGGAATGAGGTCAGCCTGGTGAACGCAATTTTCTGGCCCGGGCAAATAGGCCCGGGCTGGAAAATGGTTCAACCATGCCGCCCGCGCTTTCGGGATCATCTGCGCGCATAGGCCCGCCGGTTGCCGGCCTATATTATCCCAAATCACTTCAGAACAAAAAAGCTGACTCCACATCCATGAAAAATGGAGTATGGAACAAATCATGAACAAAAAGCCGACTCACATACAGCCGACTTTACCGGCTGGTGCGTTTCCATCTGTGCAAGGAATGTGGAAGCAACACCAGCCGGATGCCGCGCAATCATTGCTACCCACAGGGGCGCCTTATGTCGACGAACGGCTGCGCGGTGGCATAACGCAGGCAGGGCTGCATGAATTTTTTGGTGGCGCAAAAGCCGACTCACATGCCGCCGCTGCCTTTGCGCTTTTGCTGGCATGGCGGCTGCCGGAAAGCGATGCGGGTATCTTCTGGATATCAGGGGACAAGGAACGCCAGACATCGGGTCGTCTCTACCCTTATGGGCTATCGGCAATGGGCGGTGACCCCGCGTGCATGTTGCTGGTCCAGACAGCCGATTTGCGCGACGCCTTGCGGGCTGCAGCGGATGCCATCCGGTCGAAAGCCGCGAGCGCGGTCATATTGGAAACGCACGGCAATGCCCGGTTGGTGGATTTGACATCGACCCGTCGGCTGGCGCTTGCTGCGGCGGAGACAGGGGTGCTGGCCCTGCTGGTGCGCGGGGATGCGGTGCCGATGCCCAGCGCGGCGCGCACACGCTGGCGGATATGTTCTGCGCCCTCTGCGCCATTGCCGGGAAATGCCCCGGGCCTTCCGACTTTTGACATCAGCCTGCTGCGCCATCGCGGCGGCACGGCTCCTTTTGAGGCAAGAGTGACTTGGGATCATGCAACACGAAGCTTTTTTGACGCGCCGCTATCTGGCGGTCTTTCTGCCATTGTTACCGACACAAAGACTGGTCCGGCATCGCGGCAGCGCGCCTGATGCGCCTTTTGCCATGGTCGAAAAACAACGCGGGGCCATGCGGCTGGCGGCATGTGATCCGGCGGCGCATGCACTTGGCCTGACGGCAGGCATGGCGTTGGCCGATGCCCGCGCCCGCGTGCCCGATCTGGCGGTCTTTGACCATGATCCTGTGGCGGACCTCAACTTGCTCGGCTGGCTCGCCGATGGGTGTGAGCGTTATACGCCTGCTTGCATGTTAGACCCGCCGCAAGGGTTGTTGCTCGACATTACGGGGTGCGAACATGTGTTTGGTGATGCGGCGCGGCTGGCGAAGGATGTGCACGCGCGGTTCAGCCGTCATGGCCTCAGTTGCCGGATTGCCTTGGGCGGCACCCCCGACAGCGCGCAGGCCAAGGCGAGATATGCGGCGCGCGCCATTTCCGACGTGCCTGTGGAGGCGCTTGATGGCGGTGACAAGGTGCACAAGGCGCTTCGCCGGGCTGGCCTGAGAAGCATTGGCGATCTGGCTATCCGCCCGCGTAAGCCGCTGGCGGCGCGATTTGGCAAGGCAGTTGTGGTGCGACTGGCGCGCCTTTTGGAAGAGGAAGACCCGCGCATCACCCCGCGCCGTAGCCTGCCAATCATCCATGTTACCCAGAATTTTGCCGAACCGATTTCGCGCACCAATGATGTGTTGGCGACCATCGGAATGCTGGCAGGCGGCGCGGCGCTTCAGTTGCAAGAACGCGGGCAGGGCGGGCGACGGTTCGAGATATGTCTATTCCGCAGCGATGGCCATGTCGCCCGGCTGGCGGTGGATACCGGCACGCCAACCCGCGACGCTGCTCTGCTCATGCGCTTGATACGGGAGCGTATCGACGCGCTGTCCGACCCGCTTGACCCCGGCTTTGGCTATGACCTCATCCGGTTGGAAGTCCCGCTTGCTGAGGTGCTGGCCAATGTCCAGGTTGGGCTGGAGACAAAGATTGACACAGATGCGGCCGCGGCCGCACTCATCGACCGGCTCAGCGTTCGGTTGGGGGCAGAGCGTGTGCGGCAATTCCACGCGCGGCAAAGCCACATCCCCGAACGCGCAGCGCTTGAGCGTGTCGCGCAATCTGACGCTTCAAAAGCGGACTGGCCAAAGCCTGTGCTGGGCGAACCGGCGATGCGGCCTTTTCGCCTGTTTGAAACCCCACAGCCGATTGAGGTCACCGCCGGATTTCCAGAGGGCGAGCCGCGCAGCTTTCGCTGGCGGCGGCACGTGCACCGCGTCACGCGGGTGGAGGGCCCTGAACGCATCAGCCCGGAATGGTGGCGACACCCGCGCGGCTACACACCGGGCAATGGCAGCCTGACGCGCGATTATTACCGTGTTGAGGACAATGAGGGGCGCCGTTTTTGGCTGTTCCGGCGCGGGCTTTATGATGAAATCGAACGACCGCTTTGGTATCTCCACGGCATCTTTGCATGAGCTATGCCGAGCTTGCCTGCACCAGCAGCTACTCTTTCTTGCGCGGCGCATCGCCGCCATCGGATTATGTGGCGGAGGGTATCCGGCGCGGGCTGACGGCCATCGGCATTGCTGATCGCAACACCGTCTCTGGCGTTGTGCGCGCGTGGAAGGCGTTGGCCGATGCGCCCGATGAAGCGCGTAGTGCATTGCTGGCGGCCAAGCGCGATGCTGGCGAACCCGAACAACTGACCGAAGCCGAAGAGGCCGCGTGTGAACCGAATATCCGCTTTTTGGCAGGATCACGGCTGGTGTTTTCGGACGGCACGCCGGACATCATTGCCTATCCCGCCACGCGGCAGGGGTGGGGTAATCTCACCCGCTTGCTGACCGTCGGAAATATGCGCGCCACCAAAGGCAGCTGCATCCTGAAGTTCGATGATTTGTCCGACCATCTGGGTGATTTGCTGCTCATCGTCATGCCATATGCGACCGCGGACGCGGAGGAGGCACATAAGAACCCGCCTTTATATTCGTTCAAAGAAAGCGCGAAGTCCATAGCCGCGCCATCGCATCTCAAGCTGGTGTCGACCGCGCCGCAAGATTGGGAAAGCGTGCTGCGCCGCCTTGCGCCTGTGCATGCGGGCAAGCTTTGGCTTGGCGTATCAACGCATCACCGAGGTAAGGATAAAAGGCAGCTGGCGCTTTATCGGAACGTGGCGAGTGCTTTTGACGTGCCGCTGCTCGCGACGAACGATCCGCTTTACGCGACCCGCGATCAGCGCCCGCTTCACGATATTGTCACGTGCATCCGCATGGGGACGACCATCCAGAAAGCAGGCTTTGCACTGGAGGCAAATGCCGAGCGATACATCAAGCCAGCGCATGACATGGCGCATTTATTCCATGCCTGTCCCGAAGCTGTGGCCGAAACCGAACGCTTTGCTGCACATATTCATTTCGACCTTGAACAGTTGAAATATGAATATCCGCACGAGCCGGTGCCGGGTGGCTGGACCCCCGACGACTGGCTGGCGCATCTGGTGTGGACGGCGGCGCATGAACGGTACGGGGCGGAGCTTCCGGAGAAAATCCGTAAGTCGATTGAAACCGAGCTTGCGTTTATCCGCACCGAGAAATTCGCTTATTATTTCCTCACGGTCCACGATCTGGTCAAATTTGCGCGTGATCAAAAGCCGCCGATCTTATGCCAAGGGCGCGGCTCGGCGGCGAACTCTACGGTGTGTTTCCTGCTTGGCGTGACGTCTGTTGATCCGCTTGTAAACACGCTGTTATTTTCGCGCTTCATTTCGTCCGACCGAAAAGAGCCGCCCGATATCGACGTTGATTTCGAACATGAGCGGCGTGAGGAAGTCATTCAATATGTCTATCGGCGCTATGGCCGCCACCGGGCCGCGATTGCCGGAACGATCATCCATTACCGCCCGCGCAGCGCGGTGCGCGAAGTGGGAAAGGCTTTGGGCCTGACAGAGGATGTCACCACGCGCATGGTCAGCACCGTCTGGGGCAGTTTCGGCAGCGGCCCTGACGAACGGCGGCTGGTCGAGGCAGGGTTTGATCCGGACAATCCCGAAATTGCCCGGCTGAAGGCGCTGTCAGAACAGTTGATAAAATTCCCGCGCCATCTGTCGCAGCATGTCGGCGGGTTTATCCTGACCGAAAACAGGCTCGACGAAACCGTGCCCATTCACAATGGTGCGATGAAAGACCGCAATTTCATTGAGTGGGACAAAGACGATATCGACGCATTGGGGCTGATGAAGGTCGATGTGCTGGCGCTGGGTATGCTGACCTGCATACGCAAGGCCTATGACATGATGCGCGAACAGGGGATTGGCGATTATGATCTGAAGGTCGACATCGATTCCGATGATCCCAATGTCTATGACATGTTGTGCAGAGGTGAGAGCCTGGGCGTGTTTCAGGTCGAAAGCCGGGCGCAGATGAACATGCTGCCGCGCATGAAACCGCGCAGCCTATATGATCTCACTATTCAAGTCGCGATTGTCCGCCCCGGCCCCATCCAGGGCGATATGGTGCATCCTTATTTGCGGCGACGTAATGGGGAGGAAAAGGTTGAATATCCCTCGCCCGCCCCGCCATATCCTCAGGACGAGCTGAAAAATGTGCTTGGCAAAACATTGGGTGTGCCATTGTTTCAGGAGCAGGCGATGAACCTTGCGATCACCGCCGCCGAATTCAGCGAAGCCGATGCCAACCGCTTGCGCAAGGCGATGGCGACGTTTCGCAATGTCGGCGGTATGGAGCATTTCGAAACGATGATGGTCGAAGGCATGGTGCGGCGTGGCTATGAACGTGACTTTGCCCAGCGCTGCTTTGGCCAAATTCAGGGCTTCGGATCATATGGCTTCCCCGAAAGCCATGCGCTGTCTTTTGCGCGGCTGGTCTATGTGTCGTCGTGGATCAAACATTATCATCCGGCCATTTTCGCCGCCGCCTTACTCAATTCGCAGCCCATGGGCTTTTACGCCCCGGCGCAGATTGTCCGCGATGCCCAGGAAAATGGGGTGGAGGTCAGGCCGATAGACGTCAATGCGAGCCATTGGGATAATGGAATCGAGCAAGGCGCGTTGCGATTAGGGATGCGACAGATAGACGGATTTCGGGCGGTGTGGGCGCACGCCATTGCCCGGCATCGGCCATTTGCATCTATCGAAGATTTGGCGCGCCGTGCCGCGCTGCCACCGGCTGCTGTACACTTGCTTGCCGATGCCGACGCCGTGCGATCATTGGGTTTTGACCGGCGCGAGGGCGCGTGGGAAGCGCGGCGGACGCCTTCGGACGAACTGCCGTTGTTCGCTTCGGCCAACGCGCGCGAGCTTGGCGCGGAGGCCGATGCGATGTTGCCAGCGATGCCGGCCAGCGAACATGTCGCGGCGGATTATCAGATGACCCGGCTGTCGCTAAAGGGGCATCCGATGCAGTTCCTGCGCGGGATGTTCGCACGCGAGGGTGTGCTGAGCTGCGCTGAGGCGAATGTCGTCAAGAACGGCAAGTGCGTGCGCGTGGCCGGCGTCGTGCTGGTTCGGCAGCGTCCCGGCAAAGGCAATGCGATTTTCATCACGATTGAGGATGAAAGTGGCGTGACCAACATCTTATTATGGGCGCGGTTGTTCGACCGGCAACGCCGCGCCGTCATGGCGTCACGGCTGATTATTGCCGAGGGCGAAATTCAGCGCAGCAAAGAAGGTGTGGTGCACCTGATGGCGACGAATATTATCGACCGCACCGACGATTTGGCGCAGCTGTCCGAAACGCATCAGGCCAATGTCGGGAAACCCAAAATCGACGAATTTGCACGGCCACATCCCCCGCGCGGAAGCCATCCGCGCGATTTGCGGATCTTGCCCAAGTCACGCGACTTCCACTAATTTTTAGGCTGCGTCCTTCGCCGCCCGGCGTGCCGCCAATTCCTCCACGGAGCGAGCGCGCATGAACGGGTTGGTCGCGCGTTCCAGTGCAATCGTCGTGGGCACTGTTGCCTCGCCGCGTTCGCGCGCGGCGACAACATCCAAAACACGCTGCTGAAGCGCGGCATTGTCAGGCTCCACGGTCACCGCAAAGCGCGCGTTGCTTAACGTATATTCGTGCGCGCAATAGATGGCCGTATCATCGCCCAACGCCTCAAGCTTACGCATATTGTCGTACATCTGCGCAGCGGTCCCTTCGAACAAGCGGCCACAGCCCATCGCGAACAAGGTGTCGCCGACAAAAGCGACCTGCTCGGTTTCAAAATGATAAGCGATGTGCCCCGCCGTATGCGCGGGAACGTCCAGAACCATCGCCCGCACGCCACCCAGTTGCACGACGTCTCCGCCGCGGACCTGCACGTCAAGCGTAGAAATCCGTTCCGCCTCTGCCGCTGGTCCCGTGATGATGCAGCCCGTCGCCGCCTTAATCTCGGCATTGCCGCCGACATGATCGGGGTGCCAATGGGTATTCCAGATTTGCGTAATCTTCCATCCGCGCGCCTCTGCCGCCGCGAGCACCGGTTCTGCCACGGCAGGGTCGATCACGAGGGTCTCGCCACTTGATGCGTCATGCACCAGCCAGACATAATTGTCGGACAGGACCGGAACGCGGACAATTTCAATCGCCATTACCAGACGCCTACATTGGGCATGCTGACCCAAGGTTCTGCCGGCGGAAGATTGCCCTCTTGCAACAGTTCAATCGAAATGCCGTCGGGGGTCCGCACAAACGCCATATGGCCGTCGCGGGGCGGCCGGTTGATCGTGACGCCTGCGTCCATCAGCGTTTGGCACGTCGCGTAAATATCATCGACCCGGTACGCCAAATGGCCAAAGTTGCGTCCGCCATCATAAGCTTCGGCTGCGCTGCCGTCGGCGGGCGGCCAATTGTGCGTCAATTCCACTTCCGCCACGCCATCTTGTCCGGGCGCCGCGAGGAAAATGAGCGTGAAGCGGCCACCTTCGCTGTCGAAACGGCGGACTTCTTCAAGCCCAATCAATTTGAAAAACGCGACCGTCGCGTCAGGGTCCGTCACGCGGATCATCGTGTGGAGATATTTCGTCGGCATATTCGCTCCGTTCATGGCGCTGTCTGTATTTGCCCCCAGTGGCTTCGCATTGACAATGGACCGCGACAGCTACAGGCGCAAGGGGCGTACAGGCGGAATATTATCTCGATTGCGGTTCGGTCGGCGGCGGTGCGCTGGCGGCCAATGCGGCCAGCTGCGCCGTCGCTGTCGCCGCCTGACGGCTGTTGGGGGCGATCGCGATGCATTGTTCCCATTGCTTGCGCGCAGCACCCTCATCACCCGCGGCAATGGCAATATTGCCCGCCTCCAATGCGACGGCGGCATCACGCGGCAGAAGCGCGGCTGTCGTCTGGATATAGCTTAGCGCGTCAGGCAGCTTGTTCATCCGCCGCGCCAAAGTCGCCGATAACAACCATGCCGTGCCATTTTCGGGCGACAGCTTTCGTGCGGTTGTCAGCGCAGCTTCGGCATCGGCCGGTCTGCGCAACGCAACCAAAGCGCGCGCGCGATCAACCTCGCTATCCGCACGTTCGGCGCTTTCCAGTGTTTGGGCGGCAAGCGCTTTGTCTAATGCCGCCAACGCCGCGTCGGGCGTATCGGCTGCGAGCGCAGCATTGCCCGCCTGCGCCCAGAAACGCGCCGCGCGGGCATCGCCCTTGTCCTCGGCCAATTTAGCCGCCTCGGTCAGCATGGGTATGGCAAGGTCGAATTTAAAATCGGTCGCAAGCGCATAGCCATGGCAAGCGCGCGCAAGATAACCGCCGCCTTGCTGCGTCCACAGGCTTGCCTCGGTGACCGCAGATGCAGGGTCAGTACCGGCCAGCTTGATGCATTCGTCAAACTGGACTTCGTTCAGCGTGGACAAGGGTTGCGCGGACGCGGGCGCCGCGATGAACAGCAAACTCGATAAAAGCTTTAGCACGGGCGCTCCGTTAAATAGGTCAGACCAGCTTCGCCACGCTGTCGATCAACAAGGCAATGTCCTCGTCACGCGAAAGCCGGTGGTCGCCGTCCTTTACCAAGATCGTCTGCACGTCGGATGAACGAAGCCGGGCAGCAAGTTTTATCGAAGTTTGCCAAGGCACGTCAGGGTCGCACTGCCCGTGGATCAGGCGCACCGGGCAGTCGATGCCGATTTTGCCATTCAGCCGCAGATTATCCTGCCCAGATTGCCAAAAGGCGCGGGTGATGACCATCGGATCATAGCCATAATCGCTTGGGCGCTCGATGCGTCCGTCGGCGGCCATCGTCGCGCGGTCGGCGTCGTTGAAATCCCAGTCGGTGAAATCGGGTGCTGCGGCGATGCCCACCATCGCCATGACCTGCGCGCCAAGCGCTTCGGCCACCAGCAGCATGAGCCATCCACCCATGGACGAGCCAACCAAGATTAAGGGCCCAATTTGCGCATGGGCAATGACCGCCAGAACGTCATCACGCCAGATATCCAGCGTGCCGTCGTCAAATGCACCTTCGCTCTCGCCGCAACCCGAATAATCGAGCCGCAACATGCCGATGCCTTGCGCCTCTGCCCAAGCGCACAGCGCCGTTGCCTTGCCACCCTGCATATCGGACATATAGCCCGGCAGGAAAACAAGCGTTGGCCCGCCGCCTTTGCTCAGACGATAGGCGAGCTTGACGCCATCATGACGCGTGGCAAAATGTGGAGCTGTTTTTGTCAAAACGGGGCCTGGGTCAAATCACCCAATCGACGGTCAGCATTTGGGCCACATCCTGCCCCTTTGCGCGGCGCTGCTCGACCATGATATGGTTCAACCGCTTCACGGTATCGCTGCCGGACGTGATGCAGAGACCGGGAACGAACGCATGCACCAGCGCCTTCATCCCACCCCAGATCATCGCAAAACCAAATCGGCTGGCGACGCCAAAATGTTTGGCATAATTTTCATCGACACTTTTGGGATGTTCGACAAAGAGGCGGTTGAACATGGGAACCTTTCCTTCAAAACTACCGCAGCTTAACCAATCGCTCAGTTAAAATCAAAGCCGAAGCCCGATTTCGCTTTGCGATCCTGCGTGCACATGGTTTTCAGCTCGGTCCACTCGGCAGGGGTTAGGGCGGGCTTGTAGTTTTTGCCTTTAACGATGCTCTTCTCAAACGCGTCTTTGCGGGACCGCGACAGCGGGTGGCTCGACATATATCCGGCTATGCCATTGTCCGATGTGCTGGAATTTGCGCTGCCATCCATTTCGGAAAGACGGTCAAAAAATGACGCGGTGCCGATGGGCGAGATATTGGCACCGCCAAGCGCTTTCATCGAATGGGCATCGGCTTCCGCTTCGGACTCGCGGCTGTAGCTCATGGACAGCATGTTATTGACCAGCGCGCCGCTATTGCCATCAATGCCACCCAGAACGACCGCAAGGCCCATTTGTCGCAGCAAGGCCTGCATGACATGCTTTTCGCGGACATGGCCGATTTCATGCGCCAATACGCCAGCAACCTCATCGGGCGAGCGCGCCTGTTTGACGAGGCCATCGAACAAAATGACCTTGCCACCGGGCAGTGCCACCGCATTTACCATGTCAATTTTGGCGACCTCCACTTGCAAGTCGTCCGGATTGGCATCGAGCGACGCGACCAGCTTTTTCAACGCTGCGTCTCCGGCAGGCGTGCTGCAAAACCGGCCGCCAAAATCACCCACAAGCGCATCGCCAAGTTTCTCGTCGACGCTGGAGGGGATCAGCGGTGCCAGCCATTGCGGGCTCAAAAGAACGACGGCGACCGCTGCCGCGCTGGCCACGGTGAAGGCGACTGCCGCTTTGCCAAAGCCAAGCCGGTCAACCCAGCCACCATAATTGCGCCGTGCGGGCAGCATAGCGTTTAGGTCCGTCGGCACTGGGCCGGACAGCATTAACCGCCATCCGTCCGCCGCCTTTAATCCATAGACGTCGGCATCGTCCTTGTGCGTGACATATTCGACATCGGAAAACGCGAACGGGCCATGTCGCCGTTCGGTTTCCAACAAAAAGAATTGCGTACCAATGACCTGCACCTCGACCTTGCGGCGGACGGCGCTTTTGCCGTCATAATGCCACGCGTCGAAAAAGGCAGACATCGGCTAAATCGCCCCCACATCAAATGCGTCGAGCAAGCCTTCGCCATGCTTTGCAACCACGGTTTCGGACTGGGTCAGATCTTCGATATTGATTTCGCCATAGGCTTCCATATGGTCGACGAAAAATTTCCAGTTGCGGTACGGCATGAAGATATAGCCAATGCCCAAGGTGCAGATGACAATCGCCATGTTGGCGAGGAAGAACAGGATCCAGTCTGGTGCCCGTGCGCGGAAGTCAAATTCCAGATTGTGTAAACGCAAGCCGCCCACCGCGAGGCGGAAATATTTGCTGTAATAGGCCAGCGCCGCGAGCGGGAGAACGATGTATAATGAGAGGACGACGATGATGGCCAAGATCGCGCCAATCGCAATGCCCGTGCTTCCAAGTGTGTCGGGTGTCGCTCCAGAGGCTGCCATGCTGATGCCGAAAACTATGCCGCCGACGAAAACCAAAAACGGTACGAGGTAGAATAGCAAATAACGCTTCATCAGCGGTTTCCACTCGGCCGTTGCTGAAAAGCGATGTGGCCCGAAGCTCATGGCGTTCCAGCGGTCATTCCAAAGCGAAATCATCGACCATGGCACGCCCAAGAAAATGGGCAGCCAACCCACGACGCTTTTCCACATATAGGCCAGGCCATATTGAAAACCGGGGTCGTCGCTGCCCCCTCTGATACCGCGCCAATAGGTCCGGCTCAGCCGGTACCGGAGCGCGCGGAAATATGCGACGCCCGTCAGGTAAAACAGCAGCAGGAACATCATCAGGGTCATGGCTGCCGCGAGGATTGCTTCGCCGCGGAAAATCAGACCCTGCGATATCAACTGAATGACGATGAGGGGTAGGCCGATCAGCAGGAACGCCATGATGAAGCCGACAAAAAGCTCCATGCCCTTGCCGGTCCATTCCAGACGCTCATCAATGAAGTCCGTCTTGCTCCACAGATATTCGCGTTCGCGGGTGGTTGCCCAAAACCGATATATGCCCAGCGTGACAATGGTCAGCAACAGGTTGGGAAAGGCGATGCGGGCAAATTCCAGCCAACTGCCATGGAATCGAAATGCGCTATGCCGTTGAGATAGATCGTCGTGCATGAAATTGCGGCCCCCAAAATGTCACACAAGATGTGCGAAAGTGAAAAGCCTTGTCAAGAAACGCCATGTAAAAAGGCTATGCGTTTCGATGAAAGCATCCTCCCCATCGCACGTCGACGGGGAGGATTTGATATTTACTGAACGGTAACCGTCACCGCACGGCGATTTTGTGCCCAGGCTTGTTCGTCCGAACCCAAAGCCGACGGGCGTTCTTTGCCATAGCTGACGGTTTCGATGCGGCTTGCGTCGACACCGATTGAGGTCAGGTAATTTTTGGCAGAATTGGCACGGCGTTCGCCAAGCGCGAGGTTGTAGTCGCGTGTTCCGCGTTCGTCGGCATGGCCTTCCACGATGATGCGGGCGTTGGGATGAAGGGCCAGCCATTGCGCCTGACGCTGCAACGTCGCCTGATCTTCGGCATCCACATTGAAGCGGTCGGTTTCAAACAAGATGCGGTCGCCAAATTGGCCAACTTGTTGCAGGAAATCTTCCTGGCTGCCCGGAACGATCTGGTTAACAGGGGCGGGCGGGGCCGGTTCGGGCTGGGCATATTCGGTGCCCTCGGCCGCAGGTGGCAGTGCTTCGACCTTTTTCTTACCGCAGCCTGCAACCAGTGCGGTCGATGCCAACAATATGGCGGCCATCTTAATTGTGTTTGTCTTCATGGTCTTCTCCTTCGGCTTGCCCGCATGTGTGTCGCGGAATTTGTATCAGAAATAATATCTAAACGCACTCACGGCAATACCGGTCCCCATGCGGGGTCCGATCCGTCAACCGGCGTCGGCAATTGGCGCTCGTTCGATCCTGTGAGGTCAACTTGCCAGATACTGGTTTTGCCGCTGCCCTTTGCCGTGCGGAAGAACTGGATGACGCGGCCATTTGGCGCCCATGTGGGGGCCTCGTCCTGCCAGCTGTCGGTCAGCAGCCGTTCGCCCGAACCATCGGGGCGCATGGTGCCAACGCGGAAGTCGCCCGCAATGCGGGTATAGGCAATAAGGTCAGCTCGCGGGCTCCATTCAGGGGTCGCGTACCGCCCCGAACCAAAGCTGATCCGCCGTTGGTTGGACCCGTCTGCGTTCATGACATAGATTTGCTGGCTGCCCGACCGGTCGCTTTCAAAGACAATCTGGCGACCATCGGGGGAGAAGCTTCCCCCGACGTCGATGCTTGGGGATGTCGTCAGCTTGACGGGCGTGCCGCTGCCGCTCGCCGAAATCTTGTAGATGTCCGTGTTACCCGCAACCGCCATGGAATATAATATGGTTTGCCCATCCGGCGACCAGCGCGGGGCAAAGGTCGGGTTGCGCGATTGCGTAATCAACCGCTGCCGACCGGCATCAATATCATAGACATAGATGCGCGGATTGCCGTCGACATAGGACAGATACAGGATCGATTTATAGTTGGGCGAGAAACGCGGCGTCAGCGCCGTGGACTGGCCATTGGTAATGAAACGGTGGTTTGCGCCATCTGAATCCATGATCGCCAGGCGTTTGACGCGTTTGCCCTTGGGACCGGTTTCGGCAATATAGGCAATGCGGCTGTCAAAGAATGGCAGTTCGCCCGTCAGCTTCGCATAGATTGCATCAGCACATTTGTGCGCGGCCCTGCGCCATTCGCGCGGCGGCACGTTGAAGCCAAGGCGTGTGGTTTCATTGCCAAAGCCGACGTCATACAGATAGCAACCAACCGTCAAATTGCCGTCGCCGCCTACCCGCACAAAACCTTGCACAAGCTGTTCAACTGGACGGCCTTTCCAATAATCGAATTGCGGTGCCGTAACCTCGGGCAGCGCGATCGCACGCAGGCCATTGGGGCCTTGGGTTTCAAACACGCCCGATGCGCGCAAGTCGGATGAAATGACTTCAGCGATTTGACGGCCAAGTGCGGCGCTGTTCCCGGCGGGCGTATCGGCCGGAGCGGGAGCCACAAGTGCGGGCACGGCAATGGAGCGCGTCTTGGACGTGTCAAACTCGACCAGTTCGGGCTCATCCGTGGCAGGCGCAGGCGGAGGGGTTTGCGCCATGACGCTGTGACTGCCGACAATCAGAAGCAGGAAAGAAGCGAGCTTCCGGTAAAATGAGAAGGAGGTCATATGTTTCATTCCTTTATCCCGTGGCGCGCAAACGAAGTGCGTGGGTTTTCCAGACGTCATAATATTCGGGGTCAAGCCCGTCATAGGGGGATGCCGCGCGCACGGCTTGCAAGATGCAGTCCTTTAACGGCCCAGCCTGTGGTTGGTTGCTATCGGTCACGCCGACCTGCTTGTCAAAGCGCACGGATGTAAGCTTGCCCGATGGTTCGAGGCTGAGCGTGACGAATGTCTCGATTTTGTTGATGTCGATACCCGATGGCGCACATGCCCGAACGCGGCTGCGGATTTGGCCAGCGATGCTGATGCCAACTGACCGGCGCACTTCGGCTGCAGTCTTTGCAGCAGGCGTGCCAACGGCTTTGCCAGCGCCAGGGGCCTTGCCGATATTGTTGATGCTGTCTTCGAAATTGCGGCTAAGCCCGCCGGGTTTGGCTGGCGTTGCCGCTTTGGCTGGCGGCTGCTTAACCGGCGCGTTCTTGGCCGCCACCTTCGCAGCGGGCTTCTGCACTGGCTTGGCCACCGGCTTTTCGATTTGCATCACCGGGGTTGGGGCAGGTCGCGGTTCGCTTGGCGCGGTGTCGCCAGCGGCTGGCGGCGCGGATTCTTCCTGAATGGCATCGGGCGCAGTCGAGACATCGGCAATTTCGCCCACCAGCGAAACCGAAATCGATTCCTGCTTTTTAACGGTGTCCGTGGATGCCAAAAGACCCAGGCCAAACGCGCCCAGCAATATGACATGGCCGCCAATCGCAGCGCCAAGTCCGACTTTCTCGACCCGATCCATCACCATATCGTTAGTTTTCGCCAGATGAACCAGTGGTGACCAAGCTCACGCTATTCAGCCCTGCACGGTTCAGTTCGCCCATCACGCGCATCATCTGCCCGTAGCTGATCGACGTATCGCCGCGCAGCATGATCTGGCGTGGCTTTGCCGCGTCTTGCGCGCCGGCGATTTCTTCAAGCCGCGCGGGCAGTTCACTGGGTGCCACTTGCGTGCCATCGATAAAGGTTGTGCCGGATTGATCGATGGCAATTTCGATGGGCTCCTGCGGCTGCTCAAGCGCATTGGCGCGGCTTTCGGGAAGCTCAACCGGAACGCCGGTGACGAGCAAGGGCGCAGTGACCATGAAGATGATCAACAGAACGAGCATGACATCGACAAAGGGCGTGACGTTGATGTCGGCCATGGGCGTGCGTTGTCCGCCGCGACGCCTGCCGCGGCCACCACTGCGACCCGAAGACGTGTTAATGGCCATCGTTAAACCTCATGCTCCAACTCACGCGACAGCGTGCCGTGGAAACCATCGGCAAAGCGTCCCATGCGGGCCTCATATTGGTTCAACCGGTGCGAAAATCGGTTATAGGCAATAACCGCCGGAATGGCCGCGAACAGGCCAATGGCGGTCGCGAAAAGCGCCTCTGCAATACCCGGCGCGACGACGGCCAGGCTTGAATTCTGTTCAGCGGCAATCGCGGCAAAGCTGCGCATAATGCCCCATACGGTTCCGAACAGGCCGACGAAGGGCGCGACCGATCCTGTGGTCGCAAGGAAGTTCAAACGGTTGGCCAAACGGTCGGTCTCTGCCGCGATCATTGCGTCCATCGCGGTCGACAGCCGCTCGCGCGTTCCGGCACGGTCAATTGTTTTGCCGTTGGTCGAACGCCGCCATTCCGTCATGCCTGCGGCAAATACCTTGGCGACGGGCAACGCGCTTTGGCTGTGTGTTTTGGCGAAAGCAGCGATATCATTGCTTTCCCAAAATTCACGTTCAAACGTCTCGCTTTGGCGGTTGATACCCGACATTTTGATCGTGAAGCTGACGATGATTGTCCACGCCCAAATGCTGGCCAGCGCAAGGCCGATGATGACGGCCTTGACCACAAGATCAGCGTCGAGGAACAATTTAATCGGTGAAAAACCCACATTTTGGGTCGCGATGAGCAGGTCCATTATCTTCCTATTCTGCGTGTCGGTGTATGATGGGCTGAAACGCCGCAACCCAATGCGCGGGTTGTCGGCGGGGCTTGCCGTCGGGTGAAACAAAGGCAGCGGTCACCCGCGCCTCGGTGAGTATTTCGTCGCCGCGCATGACTGTTTGATGAATGTCGCAACTGGCCGCGCGCACAGCCTCAACGGTGCTGATAACAACTAACGCATCGTCAAAATGGGCGGGGCGTCGATATTTGATGTTCATTTCGGTGACTGCATAGGCGCCTTGACCGTCCGCATGCACACTACGCTGGTCAATACCGACACAGGCCAGCATGTCCGAACGGGCGCGCTCCATGAAATGCAGATAGCGCGCATGATAGACCACACCCGAAAAATCGGTGTCCTCAAAATAGACCCGTACGGCAAACAGGTGCTGTGTGCCGTCGAAATGGCCTTGATAGGGGGTTGGCATGGGCATTGAGAAATTTGTTAACCACTTTGGAGTCCGGCGGGAAGGCTTTTTAAAAGACGTCCGCACAATTGGTCGCCTTAGGGACTCGGCACATCGCTATGTATCAAACAATCCGTCCTGCGATCCTGCGGGCGGGTTGAGGCCAAGATGCTTCCAACCAGGGGCGTTGAGGCAACGGCCACGCGCCGTGCGCGCGATAAGGCCGAGTTGCAGCAAATAAGGTTCAACGACATCCTCAATGGTGTCGCGCGGCTCAGACAGGCCAGCGGCCAGCGCTTCGACACCTACGGGCCCGCCGCGATAAATGTCGGCGATCATGTGCAGATATCGCCGGTCCATTGCGTCGAGGCCGAGAGCATCAACCTCCAACCGGTTGAGCGCGCTATCGGCGATTTTTGCGGTGACGACGGGCTCGCCTGCGACATTGGCAAAGTCGCGGACGCGGCGCAGCAAACGACCGGCGATCCGCGGCGTGCCACGTGCGCGCTTCGCAATCTCGTTCGCGCCATCGGGGGCAATGCCAAGGTCAAGCAAGCGTGCGGCGCGGGTTACCACCAGCTCAAGCTCGCTATGCGTGTAGAAATTGAGCCGCACCGGAATGCCAAAGCGGTCACGCAAGGGCGTGGTCAGCAAACCCTGCCGCGTGGTTGCACCGACCAGCGTAAACGCGGGCAAATCAATCCGCACGGACCGCGCCGATGGCCCTTCGCCAATCATGATATCCAGCGCACGGTCTTCCATCGCGGGGTAGAGGATTTCCTCAACCACGGGGCTGAGCCGGTGGATTTCGTCAATGAACAGGACGTCGCCATCTTCCAAATTGGTGAGCAACGCCGCCAGATCGCCCGATTTGGCGATGACCGGACCCGATGTGGCGCGGAAACCGACGCCCATTTCCTTGGCCACAATCTGCGCCAATGTCGTCTTGCCAAGCCCAGGCGGGCCAAAGAACAACACATGGTCCAACGGCTGCCCGCGACCCTTCGCCGCCTCAATAAACACGCGCAAATTGTCCCGCGCGGCCGCTTGCCCGATGAACTCGGCAAGCGTTTTGGGCCGCAGCGCGGCGTCAATATCTTCCGGCCGCTTGTCCGGCGTGGTGAGGCGGTCGTCGTCAGTCATAATGTTCGATACCGTCGCCCTTGATGGTCACCCAAGGGTGCTTGCGCCCTTCCCATACCTAATAATGCGGCTGCGAAGTCCGTGTCTGCAAACGCGCTGGTGGGAATGGCGGAAAGCGGACCGCAGCGACAGGTGACGGCATGGGGGTTTGAATTCCTGTGAAACATTTTACCAAAATTTACGTCACCCTGAACTTGTTTCAGGGTCCATTTTGCAGCACTTTCCAGCGCGTGAGAGATGAAAAAACGCCTTGCGTATATATACTCGCGAGCAAGCATTATGGATCGCTGTACATTGGCGTCACGTCCGACCTGCTGAAGCGGCTTTCGCATCATCGCGGTGGTATGACGCCGGGACATGCTTCCAAATATGCCATTTACCGGCTGGTGCATTTTGAAGTTTTTGGCACGATGGAGACCGCGATTGCGCGCGAGAAGCAGCTGAAGAATTGGCACCGCGCTTGGAAGATTAACCTGATTAATGACGGGAATCCGCATTGGGTGGATCTGGCGGTGGGGTTGGGTTTGCCGCCGATAGCGCAGGAATAGTTGCCCGATGGACCCTGAAACAAGTTCAGGGTGACGGAAAAAGGGGGCGATAGGGACGAGCCTCACCGCGAAGCCCGCTTCAATGCGAGCCGGACCAGTGCATCGAGCGTTGCGTCGGGGCCGAGTTCTTCGACCGCCTGCGCCACGGCATTTCCGGCCTCGCCAGGCTTGAAGCCCAGATTGGCAAGTGCGGACATCGCGTCTTGTGCATGGTTGCCGGCGGCTGCACCCGTGGCCATCAGTTTCGCTCCGCCGCCGATGCCGGCGAGCGCGCCGACCTTGTCCTTCAATTCATTGACGATGCGGCTAGCCAACTTTGGTCCGACGCCGTTTGCCCGCGCCACCATAGCCGCGTCGCCGCTGCCGATGGCAAGCGCGAGGTCGGCGGGCTCGATGGCCGAAAGGATGGCCAAGCCAACCTTGCCGCCAACGCCTTGTACGCCCGTCAGCAACCGGAACCAGTCGCGTTCTTCGCGCGTGGCAAAGCCGATGAGGCGCATGTCATTTTCCGACACCTGCATTTCGGTGAATACGGTGGCAAAATCATCCGTCTTGCCCAAGGCGGCAAGCGTCCGCGCGCTCGCCTGCACCAGATAGCCGACGCCGTTGACGTCGATCACCAGATGGTCGACGCCCGTTTCATCAATGCGGCCATATAGCTTTGCAATCATTATCGCGGGTTAGCTGTTCATTGCAAAATCGGCAAGCAAAAGAGAACATCGTGGGAACAGAAAGTTTGCTTCACGCAGAGGCGGGAACCCCTCAACTCCTAAAGTGATGCGCGTGGGTGATTGCAACCGCGAGCGCATCGGCGGCGTCGGGCCCTGCAAGTTTTAAACCGGGCAAAAGAATACGCAGCATGGCCTGCACCTGCTCCTTTTCTGCTTTGCCGGTGCCCACAACGGATTTTTTTACGAGCCGCGTGGCATATTCCGTCACGGGCGTACGGTTGCGCGCCGCACCCAGCAGCACGACACCGCGTGCTTGCCCAAGCTTCAGCGTCGATTGCGGGTTTTTGTTAACGAACACTTCTTCGACCGCTGCATAATCGGGCCGGAAGTGATCGAGTACGGCGCTCAGTTTCTCGTCCAAAATTACGAGACGGTTCGCCAAGGGCAGCTTGGCATCGGTTGTAATCTCGCCATTGTCGATATGCGAAAGACGGTTGCCTTCCTTGCGGATGACGCCCCAGCCGGTCGTGCCCAAGCCGGGGTCGAGACCGAGAATAATCATCCCAGCTTCGCCATTACCTCGTCGGAAACGTCATAATTGCCCCAGACGGTCTGGACGTCGTCATCATCTTCCAAGGCATCGATCATCTTAAGCAAGGTCGCGGCATTGGCTTCGTCGACTTCGACCAAAACCTGTGGTTTCCATGCGAGCTTGGCGCTTTCTGCTTCACCAAGTGTCGCCTCGAGCGCCTTGGCAACTTCATGCAGGCTGTCCATTGAGGTCCAGATGCTGTGTTCGTCTTCGCTCGACTCCACATCTTCTGCGCCTGCTTCCAATGCCGCTTCAAAGACGCTGTCGGCGTCGCCTGCGCTGATGGGGTAAGTGATCAGGCCCATGCGATCGAACCCGTGGCTCACCGCGCCGGATGCGCCAAGGTTGCCGCCATTTTTGCTGAATGCCGTGCGCACATTGGTTGCGGTGCGGTTGCGGTTGTCGGTCAATGCCTCAACGATGATCGCAACGCCGCCGGGGCCATAGCCTTCATAGCGCATTTCATCATAGCTTTCCGCGTCGCCGCCGGCTGCCTTATCGATGGCGCGCTGGATATTATCCTTGGGCATCGATTGTGCCTTAGCCGCGTTCACCGCAAGGCGAAGGCGCGGGTTCATGTCGGGATCAGGCATGCCCATCTTCGCCGCCACGGTAATTTCGCGCGACAGCTTCGAAAATTGCGCCGAACGCTTCTTGTCCTGCGCGCCCTTACGATGTTGGATATTCTTGAATTTGCTATGGCCTGCCATGGCTCTGCTCTTCTCTGGCTAAAGGATATGAAGCCGCGCCCTTACATCAGGGACGCGCTATTGGGCAAGACATCTGCTTCAGCGCAACTGAACCGCAGTCCCAGACGCACTGTCATCCTGAAACATGTTCAGGATGACGGGTCTGTTTGGCAATGAAGCCAGGCGGAAATCATGCCAGACCAAGCGCCGATTTGTACGTATCCAAAATGGCTTCCATTTCTTGGCGATCGTCCTGGCTCATTTTGCGCAAGCGTACGATCTGACGCATGATTTTTGCGTCATAGCCTTGGCTCTTGGCTTCGCTGTAAACGTCACGAATGTCGTCGGCGATGCCCTTTTTCTCTTCTTCCAGACGCTCAATGCGTTCAATGAAAAGACGCAGTTGATCGGCGGCGATATTGCCTTCGGCCATGATATTCTCCCTGTGGTGTTGGTTGGTGCCTGCGCACCCGAATCAAGATGACAGCGCCTTAATGCGAAGGGGCGTTTTTCGCCACGCTTTCCTGCATGCGTTGCAATTGTTCGGGCGTGGCTTCGCTTTGATGCTTCGCTTTCCACTCCGCCGCTGGCATGCCGTGGATGAGGGTGCGTGCTTCATCTTTGGTTAGCGCGCCATCCGCCTCCATCACCCAATCGGCGAGGCAATTGCGGCAAAAACCGGCAAGGCCCATCAGGTCGATATTCTGCGCATCGTGGCGGTGCTGCAAATGGGTCACGAGGCGACGAAATGCGGCTGCGGCCGCCGCGTCTGATATTTGGATGTCCTGTTGCATAGCTATGCGCCCTTTCCGTTGGTGAGATGCCGCGTTATGGGGAGTGCGAACGTCAAAATCCATATCGCGGAGCCATTTATATGCAATATCACAAGCCACGTATGCGCAAGGTCCGCATATTGGCGACATTGGGCCCCGCCAGCGACACGCCCGAAATGATCGAAAAGCTGTTCCGCGCTGGTGCCGATGCCTTCCGCGTCAACATGAGCCATGGCGAGCAAGCCGACAAGGCGCAGCTGATCGCCAATATCCGCGCGCTTGAAAAAGCCTATAACCGGCCCACGACAATCTTGGTGGATTTGCAAGGGCCCAAGCTGCGCGTCGGCACCTTTGCCGAGGGCAAGGTGGAATTGCACACCGGCGATACTTTCCGGCTGGATACCGACCACACGCCGGGGGACGCGCATCGCGTCTATTTGCCGCACCCCGAAATCTTTGCCGCATTGGAAGTCGGCGCACGGCTGTTGCTCGACGATGGTAAGCTTGTTCTGCGGGTCACCGAAATCGGGCTGGAATATATCAATACAATGGTGGAAGTTGGCGGCGCATTGTCGAACCGCAAGGGGCTGAACGTCCCTGACGTCGTCATTCCCATTGCCGCGCTGACCGAAAAGGACCGTTCGGACCTTGCCTTTGCGCTGGAGCAGGGCGTGGATTGGATCGCGATGTCCTTTGTCCAACGGCCAGAGGATGTTGCCGAGGGCAAGAAGCTTATCGGTAATAAGGCTGCGTTGCTGGCGAAGATTGAAAAGCCAGCGGCGATCGGACGGTTGGAAGAAATTCTGGAACTCGCCGACGGCGTGATGGTCGCGCGCGGTGATTTGGGTGTTGAAATGCTGCCCGAACAAGTGCCGCCTTTGCAGAAGAAGATTGTGTCGACCGCACGGCGCATGGGCAAGCCGGTGGTCGTTGCGACGCAAATGTTGGAATCGATGATCGTATCGCCATCGCCCACCCGCGCCGAGGTGTCGGACGTGGCGACTGCGATTTATGATGGTGCCGACGCGGTTATGTTGTCTGCCGAAACGGCGGCGGGCGCTTGGCCGATTGAAGCGGTGTCGATCATGGACCGCATTGCGCAACAGGTCGAAAGCGACCCCGATTTCTACAAGCGTATCCACTTTACCGAGACCCCAGCCGATTCCACGACGGCCGATGCGCTGGCCGAGGCGAGCGGACGCATTGTCGACACCATAGAAACCAGCGCCATTGTCTGCTTCACCTCATCGGGATCGACCGCGCGGCGGATTTCGCGCGAACGGCCATCCGTGCCGCTCTTGGTGCTGACCGCCAGCCAATCGACCGCGCGCCGCCTTGGGCTCCTTTGGGGCGCATTTGCTGTGCGGACCAAGGATATTGGATCGTTCGAAGAAATGGTCGCCAAGGGCAAGCGCATGGCGCTGCGCTATCATTTGGGGCAGGCGGGCGGACGCATTGTCATCATGGCTGGCGTACCATTTGGCACACCGGGTTCCACAAATGTGCTGCACATCGTCCGGCTGACCGGCGACGAGCTGAAGGGCCATTAACGGCCGTTTGCGTGATTAGGGCAGTAAAAGACTGCTGTCGCCATAGCTGTAAAACCGGTACTCTGTGGCGATTGCATGGGCATAGGCTGCCTGCATCGTCTCACGGCCCATCAACGCGCTCACCAGCATGAACAGCGTCGATTTCGGCAAGTGAAAGTTGGTCATGAGGCCGCTGATGGCCTTAAACCGATAGCCCGGCGTGATGAAGATATCGGTGTCGCCTTCAAACGGATGCACGATACCATTTTGGTCGGCGGCGCTCTCGACGAGGCGCAGCGAGGTGGTGCCAACCGCGATCAAGCGACCACCATTTTCACGAATGCTGTTGAGCCTGCCTGCTGTCTCGGCATCAATGCTGCCCCACTCGCTGTGCATGCGGTGGCTTGTCGTGTCATCGACCTTTACCGGCAGGAACGTGCCCGCGCCGACGTGCAGGGTCAGCGTCGCGGTTTCTATGCCGGCATCGTCTACCGCCTGCATGAGCTCGGGTGTGAAATGCAGTGACGCAGTGGGGGCGGCGACGGCGCCATCCTTTTGCGCGAACATCGTCTGATAATCTTCGGCATCGCGGGCGTCGGTTGGCCGCTTGCCGGCGATATAAGGCGGCAATGGCATAGTGCCCGCGCGATGTAGCAAAACTTCGACCGGTTCATCACCTTCAAAGAACAATGTAAAGCTGCCGTCGTCATGGCGTTCTTCTGCGTTCGCCAAGACGCCTTGGCCAAAATCAATGCAGTCACCAATATGCAGGCGCTTCGCATTGCGGATAAAGGCCTGCCAGCGGCGCAGATCGATGCGTTTATGCAATGTCGCGCCAATCGTCGCGTCGCCCCTGCGGCCGGTAAGCTGTGCAGGAATAACCCGGGTGTCGTTGAAGATCAGGCAGTCGCCCTTGCGCAGCTTTTGCGGGAGGTCGCTGACTGAAGCATCGACCATGTTGCCGTCGCCACCGACGCATAGCATGCGCGCGGAATCCCGCGGGCTAACAGGCCGCAGCGCGATCCGCTCGGGCGGAAGCTCGAAATCAAACAGGTCTACGCGCATGCTATTGCCGCAGCGGTTAGCTACCGCTGAGTTGGTCTGCGGTAATGGGTTTTTCAGTAACGGGCTGCGCGGGAAATGCGGGCGGTGGGACATTGTCTGCCGCAATTGATGCCTGAAGCACTTTGCTTGGGCTTGCGGGTGGTTCGCCCCGTTCAATGGCGTCGACAAACTGCATGCCCGATGTCACGCGGCCAAAGACGGTATATTTGTTGTCGAGGCTGAAGCGCGGTTGAAAGCAGATGAAGAACTGGCTGTTGGCCGTGTCGGGTTCATTCGTGCGTGCCATCGACACTGTTCCGCGCAAATGCGGCATTTTGTTAAACTCGGCCTTCAGATCGGGAAGCTCCGACCCACCTTGGCCAGTGCCCGTAGGGTCCCCGGTTTGCGCCATGAAGCCCTCAATCACGCGGTGGAAGATAACGCCATTGTAAAAGCCCTGACGCGTCAGCGTCTTGATCCGCTCAACATGCGAAGGTGCAACGGCGGGGAACATCTGAATAGTAACGCGGCCGCCCGTCGATAAATCGAGGACCAGCATATTTTCAAGGTCAGGCGCAACGGGCGTAAGCGCAGTCGCTGGCGTTTGCGCGAGTGCGGGAGCGCCCGCAAGGAACAGCCCGCCTAAAATGAGCGCAGTCAACTTCGACAAAAATATGCGTGATAACATCAAAAAAGGCCGCCTTTATAATAGAAGTGCTATTCTCATAACGAACGACGCTGTCGCTGTCATGAACGATTTTCGGCCTGCGCCGAGTTAGCCCCGCAGAGGCGAAGTCTGTGGATAAGTCACTGTTGCATAAAAGTGACAGCCCCGAAATATTATTGTCATATCTGCCCAATTTGTTGCGTAAACCTAGGAAATTCGCCAAAGCGCAGCCAACCCGGAGAGATTTCATTTTAATCCGTTCGTGCTTTGCATGTGCGATTTGAGTGAAAAAGCTGGGGAGTTTAACAGCCACCAGGACGCGATAAGTCGTTGGAATGGGGCGCTATTATAGGGGCTATATCGTGAAAAACACACGTATCAGCAATTTGAAATATGCAGCGGCACCGCTCGCACTGGGTCTGGCGTTGATCTCAACGCCATCATTCGCTCAGGATGCGGCAGCCGAAGAAGAAACCGTTGAAGCAATCGTCGTCACGGGTTCGCTCATCACCAACCCGAACCTTGAGCGTTCGGCTCCGGTCAACGTAACTTCCGCCGAAGAAATGGAACTGCTTCAGTCCAACCTGGCCGAAGAAGTTCTTCGTGAAATCCCAGGCGTTGTCGCTTCGATCGGTTCCGCGGTCAATAACGGCAACGGTGGTGCATCGTACGTTAACTTGCGCGGCATTGGTTCAAACCGTAACGTCGTATTGCTTGACGGTGATCGTATCGTTCCCGCCGGTTTTGGTGGTCAGGTCGATTTGAACAACATTCCGCTCGCTTTGGTTGAGCGCGTTGACGTTCTTACCGGTGGCGCATCGACCACTTATGGCGCTGACGCCGTTGGTGGTGTTGTTAACTTCATTCTGAAGAATGATTTCTCCGGTCTGGAAGCCCAGTCTTCGTACCAGCTTACCGATAAAAGTGACGGTGACGTTTACCGCGCTGATGTCACAATCGGTGCGAACTTCGACGATGGCCGCGGTAACGCCGTATTTGGCGTTGGTTACCAGAAATCTGAAGCAGTGTATCAAGGTGCACGTGATGTATCTCTAGACACGCTTGAAACCTACAGCGGTACGGCGCTTGGTTCAGGTACGTCAAACCCCTCGCGTTTCTCGGGCGGTCGTCTGGTTAGCGGTACGGGCAATGGCGGTACAAACCAGATCAACGATGCGGGTCAGCTCGTTCCGACCTTCAAGACGTTTAACTTCAACCCATATAACGTCTTCCAGACACCGTTCGAACGTTTCAACATGTTCGGTCAAGCGCGTTACGAAGTTAGCGATGCGATTGAAGTATATTCGCGCGGTCTGTTCTCAAAGAACACTGTAAACACGATCATCGCACCATCAGGCGCGTTCGGCATCAGCGTGAACATTCCTTTGAACAACCCGTTCTTGCCTGCTGCTATGCGTAACCAGTTCTGCGCATTCGACGTTAACCCAAGCGCTGCGGTTTATACCCCACGCTTTTCACAAGCTCAGTGCGATGCCGCGGCTAACCCAAGCTTGCGTCCTGGACAGGCTGGTTATCTTGAAATCGGGACAGGTGGCGCGTCTGCAACTGCTACGACGTCGGGCAACGGTCTTGCTGTATTGCAAGCATGGCAGCCATTCGACCTTAACGGCAATGGCGTGATCGAAGCTGGTGAAGGTTACAACCCTAACCCGCAGACACTTTTTGCCCGTCGCGCAACCGAAGCTGGTCCACGTATTTCGGAATATGTCACGACCGTATTCGATTACCGTTTGGGTGCCCGCGGTTCGATCACTGACTCAATCGACTGGGATATCTCGGGTGCCTATGGCCAAAGCGAGAACATTCAGACGATTAAGGGTTATACCTTGAACTCGCGTTTCCGTCAGTCGCTTCGTGCGGGCGGAACTGCTTCGGCTCCAGTTTGCTTCGACACATCAAATGGATGCGTTGCAGCAAATGTCTTTGGCACCATTCAGCCGGAAGCAATTCCGTTCTTGGTCCAGGAAAGCACCAGCTTTACGAAAACCTCGCTTGCGCAAGTCAAAGGAACCATCAACGGCGATGCCGGCTTTACCAGCCCATTTGCTGAAGACTCCGTGGCATTTGCAGTCGGCGGTGAATATCGTAAATATACTGCTCGTCAGGGCGCTGACGCGCTTGCCAAGGGCGGCGATCTCGGCGGTGCCGGCGGTGCAACGCCAGATATTTCTGGTGGCTTCGACGTGTATGAAGGCTTTGGCGAACTTGTTGTGCCACTGGTTAGCGACAAGCCATTCGTGAACAGCCTGACTGTTGAAGGCGGCCTTCGCTATTCGTCGTACACCGTCGACACACCAGGTAACCCATCGTACAACACAACAACCTTTAAGGCTGGTGGTACTTGGGAGCCAACCGAAGGTCTCGCAATTCGTGGTAACTTTGCACGTGCCGTTCGCGCACCGAACATTGGCGAACTGTTCTCACCAGTGAACACTGGATTGACCAACCTTGGCACCGATCCATGCGCGACGTTGACGACGGCTGGCGCTGTTTTGCCAGGACGTCCGGCAACTGGCCCAACCGGAGAGCTTCGTGCCGTCTGCTTGGCGCAAGGTGCGAATGTGGGCAACATCAACTCGATTCCACAGCCTAACGCAGGCCAGGTGAACTCGACTGGTGGTGGTAACGTAAACGTTAAGCCTGAAAAGTCGGACAGCTTCACCATTGGTGCGATCTTCCAGCCAGCGAGAATCCCTGGTTTCACTGCGTCGATCGATTATTACAACATCAAGGTAACGGGTGCGATTTCGTCCCCGACCCCTGGCGACGTAATTGCGGCGTGCTTTGGTACGAGCGTATTCAGCCCGCCAGCAGGCGCATCGACATCTGCTGCTTGTACCAGCATTCGTCGTAGCCCAGCCGATGGCGGTCTGAGCGGCGATCCAAGCACTTTCACTGGTCTACCTTCGGTTCTGTCGAACGCGGGTGCCATTGAAACTGACGGCATCGACTTGATCATGAACTACAAGACTGATCTGACCGACAAAATCGCTTTGGCTTTGTCGTTCAACGGTAACTACACGTTCAAATCGACGTTCAATGCGTTCGTGCTCAACCCTGAATCGGTCAATCGTGATTGCACCGGCTATTTCAGCTCGAACTGTGGTTCACTGCAGCCAGACTTCTCATGGTCGCAGCGTACAACATTGTCGTACGGCAAGATCGATGTGTCGTTGTTGTGGCGTCACCTGTCGGCGATGGAGCAAGAACCACTTGACGTGATTGACGGTGGTGCGTTCTTCAACGGAACGATCGGTGCGTCGATCCCGGGCGTTGGCGGCCGGACGGTTAACTTCGGCAAGATCAAGGCATATGATTATTTTGATCTGTCGGCACGTCTCAATGCCACCGAAAATCTGACGATTACCGCTTCGGTGCAAAACTTGCTGGACAAGGATCCACCATTGACCGGTAACAACGCTGGTTCGACATCGTACAACAGCGGTAACACCTTCCCGTCGACATATGACGCGCTGGGTCGTCGCTATGCTGTAACAGCAAAGCTGCGCTTCTAATTTGAAGAGCATATAATGAAACAAGGGGGCGGGCAGCAATGTCCGCCCCTTTTGTATTGTGACGGCACGCTAAGCCATGCGGCCAGGCCAAGACCTGCAAGACTGCGTTATGTTGGTTTAGGTCATGTCCTGCCCTAATAGGCGAGGCCGAGCACTTCAAAAGCGAAGCGCATGTTCCAACGTCAGTGGGATGTTGGCAGATTGGGCAACGGCTTTGGCCCAAATCAGGACCTTTTCAATTTCGTCGCCATGCGCCGTTTGCGCCAATGCATATTCCGCGTGCCGGTCCTCTGTCCGGAAACTGCCACCGAACTTGCTATGCGTGCCAAACGCAGGATGCGCATCATTCGCAGCGGCATGTTCGCCCAGCCCAAAGTGGGACAATGCAGCGGAAAGAGCTTTACCTGGATTGGCAGTCAGCCGTTCACTGTCCAGCGTTGCGATGCGTTCAGCTCCGAACTTTTGCGCCATGCTATGAAACAACTTTTGCTGTGCCAGCCAACCCACCGCGGCGACTTGCAAATCGGTCTGCCGGAAAAAATCGCCCGGCTCAAAACCAAGATCAACGATGCCGTCGGCAATTTGCCCTTCCAATAATTCGCGGCACCATAGCCGGCACCACAGCCCCTTGCGGGCCACCGACAAAAGAAACACCGAAAGGGGCGCATACAGAATGATGGCTTTGCTTGTCGGCCGCATGGCAAGCGATGCCGGGGCAAGGGCATTAAACACATTGGATGGCTTCACAATAACCGCCAAATCGTCGCCAAATGGACGTGCGAGCATGCCCAGTGCATCGCGCAACCGTTCGCCGACCGAAGTGGGTGGCGCGCCGCGACGGCGAAAGCCGACAATGTCGTTCAACAACACGGGTTCCTTCAGACCCATAGATAGGCCCGGCAGATCAAACCCGTTGGCGAACATGGTCGATGCACAAAAGGCGGAATGCAAAATAAAATGCAGGCTGGCGTCGTCCGTGCGGCCCGTTGTCGCTTCGCGGCGCGATAGGACAATCGGGCGTGGCTCCACGCCAAGATATTCATCGGTAAGGAAAGTGGCAGCATTGTGCGCTGAACGGCTGACATGCCGCATATGAAATGCGTCGGCAGACGCATCATAGCGGTGCGCAAGCCATGCGCCGTCGTTCAATATCTCGCCATTATTATGCGTCATAACTTCATGGACCTTGCCGTTTCTCACGGTAAATGGCAAGCATTCGCCATATGAACGAGACCGCACCACCGGCCGAAGCGGCCAGACTGAACAGCGAAGGCATGCTTGCACTGCGGGCCGGAAGCTATGCCGAGGCGGAGCGCCTGTTCGTGGCCGCAACGACGCATGACACGATGTCGAGCGCGCTTTGGCGAAATGTTGCCACTGCACGGCGTGCGCAGGGCGATGACACCGGGGAAATGCAGGCGCTGGACGCGGCAATCAGTATCGACCGCCGCGACTTCATGGGCTGGCTCCGCAAGGCCGAATTGCATGAACGTACGGGTGAAAAGGCCGAGGCGCTGGTCGCTTGGAGCGGCGTGCTCCAAATGGCGGCGCATGCATCAGACCTATCTCCCGATATTGCCGCCGCACTGCAGAGGGGCCAGGCGTTTGTTTCGCAAGCGACACTCCAGATCGCGGACGCGGTCAGCATGGAACTGGCGCCATTATCTGCTGCCATGGATGAAACAGAGCTGCGCCGCAGCACAGCATTTGTCGATGTGGCGCTGGGCCGACGACGGGCCTATGTGAACACATGCGACGGCCTGTATTATCCATTCCTTCCGGCGGACGAATTTTTCGATAGGCATCATTTCCCATGGATGCCTGCCATTGAGGCTGCGACAGACGAAATACGCCAAGAATTGGAGGCGCTGCTTGCCGATCCCGGCGATGCCTTGCGGCCTTATGTTCGGATGGATTCAGGCGTCCCCGAAAATAAATGGTCAGCGCTTGATCAGTCGCTTGCCTGGGGCGCATGCTTTTTGTGGGAATATGGGCAACCCAATAAGGCCGTCTTAGACCGCTGCCCGCGTACAGCCGCGGCCTTGGCCAGCTTACCGACGACAACGCTTCCGGATCGTGCACCCAGCGCGTTTTTCTCAATATTGAAGCCGCATACCCGAATTCCGCCGCATACAGGGGTGACCAATACCCGTGCGATTGTGCATTTGCCGCTGATCGTGCCAGAGAAATGCGGCTTCCGCGTCGGCGGGGAAACCCGTGAATGGAAAGTGGGAACGGCTTTTGCCTTTGATGATACCATCGAACATGAAGCGTGGAACGACAGCGACCACAATCGTGCGGTTCTTATCTTTGATGTGTGGAACCCCCATTTAACCGTTGCTGAACAAAATGTTATCGCCCGCTATTATGCCGCGGCTGACGCAACAGGCTTTAAAATCACGCATTAAGTTAATTGATTTTTTCCTCTTTACTTGCACTGATAAGCGCCTGTGTTACTTGCACCGCGCCTCTCAACGGAGAAACATGCACATGCGACCAATTCTATTCTCAGCCTTAACCATTGGCATCATGACCTCGGTTTTGGCGCAGGCGCCGGTGTCTGCGCCTGTAGCGGCTCCAGTATCTGCATCGACATCGCAGGACGGAAAATTGGCCAAAGCCTCTGACAAAACCGCTTCCGATGCAGACCAAGCCGTTCGGTGCCGCACTGTTCGTGTGACCGGTTCACTGGTGAAAAAGGGCAAGGTTTGCAAAACGCTTGCGCAGTGGCGCCAGATGACAGAGTCCGGCAATGAACTCGCCCGCCGCTTGGTCGAGGATGGAACTTCACGCCCCAGCGGTCAGTGATTCTTCCTTCGCGGATGAAAGGGCGGATGTGAATCGAGGAAGCTCCAAAGGCTGTTCCGTGGCTCCTACACCGCCAACTTCAACGCCCCATCGCCTTCCTCGACCTTAACCGTGGAGCCATCGGGCACTTCGCCGCGCAGCAGCAAATCCGCCAGCGGGTCCTGCAAATATCGCTGAATAGAGCGCTTGAGCGGGCGTGCGCCGTATACGGGGTCATAACCCACGCGGCCAAGCCACGCCTTTGCCTCTCCGGATAAAGCGAGCGTGATCTTGCGATCCTTCAGCAGCTTTTGCACGCGTTGTACCTGAATCTCGACAATCGGTGCCATGTGATTGGCGCCAAGCCGGTGGAACAGGATGACCTCGTCGAGGCGGTTGAGGAATTCGGGCCGGAAATGGCCCCGCACGATTTCCATCACTTGCGGCTCGACCTCTTTCACATCCTGACCATCCTCCAACGCGGCGAGATGTTGACTGCCCAGATTGGATGTGAGGATGATGAGCGTGTTTGAAAAGTCCACCGTGCGGCCCTGACCATCGGTCAGGCGGCCATCGTCGAGTACCTGAAGCAGGACGTTGAAGACGTCGGAGTGCGCTTTTTCGACTTCGTCGAACAACACCACTTGATAGGGCCGACGCCGGACAGCCTCGGTCAGGACACCGCCTTCTTCATATCCGACATAGCCCGGAGGTGCACCGACCAGCCGCGATACGCTGTGTTTTTCCATAAATTCGGACATGTCGATGCGGACCATCGCATTGTCGTCGTCGAACAGAAATGAGGCGAGCGCCTTAGTCAGTTCGGTTTTACCAACGCCTGTGGGGCCCAGGAACAGGAAGGACCCAAGCGGCCTGTTCGGGTCCTGAAGCCCTGCGCGGCTGCGGCGCACGGCCTTGGATACAGCGGCCACGGCATCTTGCTGCCCGATCACCCGCGCGCCAATCAGTTGCTCCATATTGAGCAACTTGTCGCGCTCGCCCTCAAGCATCTTGTCGACAGGAATGCCTGTCCAGCGGCTGACGACGCTGGCGATATCCTGCGCGGTCACTTCCTCACGCAGCATGGCGTTACCTGCCGCTGATTCTGCTTCGGACAATTGCCGCTCAAGGCCCGGGATTGTGCCATATTGCAGCTCGCCCGCCTTGGCGAGATCGCCCGAACGTTGCGCCTGCTCAAGTTCGATACGGGCGGTGTCGAGTTGTTCCTTGATCTTCGCCTCTGCCGAAATCTTGTCTTTTTCCGCCTGCCAGCGTTGCGTCAGTTCGGATGATTGCTGCTCCAGATTGGCAAGTTCATTCTCCAGCGTGGCGAGCCGGTCTTTCGACGCGGCATCGCTTTCCTTACCAAGCGCCTCACGCTCGATTTTGAGCTGAATGATACGCCGGTCGAGCGTCTCGATTTCTTCGGGCTTGGATTCCACTTCCATGCGGAGCCGCGACGCGGCTTCGTCCATCAGGTCGATGGCTTTATCGGGCAGGAAACGGTCGGCAATGTAACGGTGCGATAATGTCGCCGCGCTCACCAACGCGCCATCGGTAATCCGTACGCCATGGTGCAGTTCATATTTCTCTTTCAACCCGCGCAGGATCGAAATCGTATCTTCGACCGTTGGCTCACCGACGAACACGGGCTGGAATCGGCGTTGCAGGGCGGGGTCTTTTTCGACATGCTTTTGATATTCGTCGAGCGTCGTCGCGCCGATGCAGTGCAATTCGCCGCGTGACAAAGCAGGTTTGATGAGGTTCGCCGCGTCCATCGCGCCTTCGCCTTTGCCTGCACCGACGAGCGTGTGCATTTCGTCGATGAACAGGATGATGTCACCTTCGGCCTGCTTGACCTCATCCAGCACACCCTTCAACCGCTCTTCAAATTCGCCGCGATATTTCGCGCCGGCAATCAAGGCGCCCATGTCGAGCGACAAGAGCTTGCGGCCCTTCAGGCTGTCTGGCACGTCACCATTGGCAATACGCAGCGCCAGGCCTTCGGCAATGGCCGTTTTGCCGACGCCGGGTTCGCCGATGAGCACAGGGTTATTCTTCGTGCGTCGCGCAAGAATTTGGATGGTGCGGCGGATTTCTTCATCACGGCCGATGACAGGGTCAAGCTTACCCGTCCGCGCCACTTCCGTCAGGTCACGCGCGAATTTCTTCAGCGCATCATAACGGTCCTCCGCGCCGGCGGTGTCGGCTGAACGGCCACCACGCAGCGCATTAATCGCGGCGTTTAGCCCCTCGGCTGTGATGGCAGCACTGGCCAAAGCCTTACCTGCAGTGGTGGTTGAGGCCAGCGCAAGCGCGAGCAACAGCCGTTCAACGGTCACATAGCTGTCGCCAGCCTTTTGCGCGACCCGTTCGGCGGAATCGAGAACACGCACGGCATCATTATCAAGCCCGGGCGTATGTTGCGCGCCGCCGCCGGACACCGCAGGCACCTTCGCCAACGCTGCGTCGGTCTCGCGCAAGGCGGTAGCGGCATCGCCTCCAGCGGCCTTGATAAGGCCAGACGCCATGCCCTGTTCGTCTTCCAGCAAGGCTTTGAGGAGATGCTCAGGCCCAATACGCTGATGGCTCATACGAATGGCCACGGTCTGCGCGCTTTGCAGAAAACCCTTGGCCCGGTCGGTGAATTTATCGAGGTTCATGCGCTATTTCCTAAATGTCGATGGAGCCTTTGTGGACAAAGGCCCCATCCCTATTCAGAATGTAGTGCGCCATTTCTGCAACACAAGTGCTGCGGCCATTCGCCGGAAATGCGCCGCCGCCGATATTATTTCCAGTTGCGGGCAAGCGCGTCTAGCAATTGCACGCCCCAGCCCGATGCGCCCTTTGGCGTCACTGGCCCAGACCTATCCGCCCAGTTGACGCCTGCAATATCAAGGTGCGCCCAAGGAATATTTTTATCGACGAAGAAGCCAACGAAGGTGGCGCCAAGACCTGCGCCGGGGCCGCCGCCTTCAACGACGTTTTTAATGTCGGCAATGTCGGATTTCATATCATCGAGATAGTTTTTGTGCAGCGGCATCCGCCACACATCTTCACCCGTTGCGGCGCCCGCTGCGGTAACCGCTGCAGCCAATTTGTCATCACGGCTGAATAGGCCAGCATATTCGTCGTTCAGGGCGCTAACAATGGCGCCCGTGAGCGTTGCCATGTTTACCAAAGCGGCTGGTTTTTTATGGGTTACAACATATTCATTGGCGTCCGCCATTACCAAGCGGCCTTCGGCGTCGGTGTTGAGGATTTCAATGGTCTTGCCGCTCATCGTGCGGACGACGTCGCCCGGACGCTGCGCATTGCCGCCGGGCATATTTTCGGACAGTGCGGCAACGCCGATGACGTTCACCGATGCCTTTGACTTTGCGAGCGACAAGACAGCGCCCATGATGCTGGCTGCACCGGACATGTCTGACTTCATTTCCCACATGCCCGCGCCGGGCTTGAGCGATGTTCCGCCGGAGTCAAAGGTAATCCCCTTGCCAACCATCGCCAAGGGCGCAGCATCGCCAGCGCCGCGATATTCGACGATCATCATCCGCGATGGACGGCGCGAACCTTGGCCCACGCCAAGTATCGTCCCCATGCCCAATTTGCGCATCATCGGCTCGTCTAGAACGTCGATTTTGACGTTCGCTGTGTTGCCAAATGCGGCGCGGACACGCTCCACAAAGGTTTCGGGATAGATGACATTGGCAGGTTCAGCCGCCAGATCGCGTGACAAGGAAACGCCCTCGACTAAGGCCGAATGGCGCGACTTCCATAAGGCCTCTGCGCTGCCTGCATCGCTGCTGACGATGGTCACAGGGTTTGTAGGCGGCGTTTTGCGGTCAACGGTTTTGTAGCGATCGAACCGATATTGGCCCATGGCATAGCCCAACGCGGCAGTGGCGGCTTCGTCTGAGTTGAAGCCGCCTGTGATCGTCACGGGCTGGGCTTCATCGCGCAAATCCTGTGCGGCTTTGCCCGACGCGTTGCGGACATGGGCGATGCGGTCGCCTTCCTCGCCAACGCCGCTCAATATAATGCGGGAATAACTGCCAATGCCACGCAGCGACAATGAACTGCCCTCTTTGCCTTCAAATTTTGCCGAAGCGATGGCTGCGTTCAATGCTTGCGCGGTTGCGGCATCGACTACATTGCCTGGCAAGGTCGCGTTGCGCATCAAGATCACGAGCGCACCCGATGTTGGCGCCGTTGTCGCAAAATTAATGGGTCGTGTCTGCGAATGCGCGGCTGTTGATGGTGCCACACCCGATCCAATGACATCGGCCTGCGCAAATGCGGGGGTGATTGCTGTGCTTGCCAGTGCAAGGGCTAAGAGGCTGCGAAACATACAGGGACTTTCCTTTCCGTAAATCTTGGTTATGCCGGATATGTAAGCAAATGGACCGATGTGACAAGGTCTCATTGCAGGGAGAAAATGATGCGTAAATTTTTATGGGCGTCTTTGGCGATTGTCGGTGTGGTAGCGGGCGCAGGTGCGTTGTGGGAGCCATTGGCAGCAACGGAATATGAAACCGCCAAGCGGACCTATGATGCCGAGATTGTGCGCGACGAATATGGCGTACCGCATATCAATGGCGCGACCGATGCGGACACGGCTTATGGTCTTGCCTACGCGCACGCCGAAGATGATTTTGCGACGATAGAAGATGTCGTGGCGATGACACGCGGCCGTTACGGCGCGTTGGCTGGCTCTGACGGGGCGAAGGTCGATTATGTCATGCATCTATTGGGCGCGCGGGAAACTGCTGAAAAGCGCTACATGGAATTGTCGCCAGAGGTACGCGCAGTGGCCGAAGCTTATGCCGCTGGGCTTAATTATTATGTATCGAAGCATCCGGGCGAAGTGCGCCTGTCGAAACTGTTTCCGGTCACTGGACAGGACATCGTCACCGGCTTTGTTCTGCGCGCGCCATTTTTCTATGGCCTTGATGGTGCAATCGGTGCGCTGACCGAAGGCAAGCCGCAGCCCAAAGAGAGCGCTGCGCCCATGACGCCAATCGGGCGCGATCCCGAAATGAACGGGTCCAATGCCTTTGCCCTCGCGCCAAAGCGTATGGCCGATGGTAAGACCTGGCTGATTTCCAATTCGCACCAGCCTTATGAAGGGCAAGTTGCATGGTATGAGGCCGTGACCCATTCGGGCGAAGGCCTTGATATGGCGGGCGCATTGTTCCCGGGATCGCCCTTCGTGCTGCTGGGGCATAACCGCCACCTTGGCTGGACCAACACGGTCAATCGCCCAGACCTGATTGATGTCTATAAATTGGTGATGAACGATGCGGGCGACAAATATCGTTATGATGGCAAGTGGCTGCCGCTAAATTCAAAGCGTGTCTGGTTGCCCGTTAAGTTCGGGCCTTTCAATCTGCCCGTGCCACAGACATTGTATCGCTCGGTCCATGGTCCGGTTATCAAGAATGATAAGGGCTATTTCGCCATCCGCTATGCGGGCATCGACAGCGTGAAGGTCGTCGAGCAATATTACCGCAATACCAAGGCAACGAATTGGGATGAGTGGACCAAGTCCATGTCGATTGGCGGGATCCCTGCCACCAACTTCATCTATGCCGACAAAACCGGCCGCGTTGCCTATATTTACAATGCGCTCTTCCCTGATCGCAAACCGGGCTATGATTACACCAAGCAGCTTCCGGGCGACACGTCCGCTGCCATGTGGTCCGGCCCTGTCGGCTTTGACCGCTATCCCAAGATTGTCGATCCAGCATCGGGCTTTGTCCAGAACGCGAATAACACGCCGTTTCTGGCGGCTGGTCCGGGTTCGGAAATGAAGCCGGCGGATTATTCGCCATATTTGGGCATCGAACGTGGCATGACCAACCGGGGCCTGCGCGCAACCGAGCTGTTGGCGGCGGATAGGTCAATCACGCCGGAAGAGCTGCTCGCGATCAAGATGGACATGACTTACAGCAAACAAAGCTGGGTCGGGCCATGGATGGCGTCCTTTGCCGCGCTTGACCTGAAAGATGCGCCGGAGCTTGCCAAGGCGCAAAAGCTGTTGGCCAGTTGGGATTGGTCAAGCGATGGCAAGGGCGACGCAGACGCATTGGCTGAAAGGATCATTCGTTTTGGTGCACGTCTGAACTGGCGTGGTGACCCAATGCCCGATCCCCGCAGTACGCTTCAGGAAGCGGTTGATGAATTCAAGAAGCGCTTTGGCAGAATTGACCCGCAGCTTGGCGATATCCAGAGGCTGCGGCGCGGCAATGTCGACTTGCCGATGTTCGGCGGAAGCGATGCCCTGCGCGCGACGACGATGTGGGATGCTGACCAAGCCGATGGCAAGGTCCGCGTCCGGCATGGCGACAGCTACATCATGCTGATCCGCTGGGACAAAAATGGCGGCGTTATATCGGAATCCATCCAGCCATATGGTGCGGCAACCACGCGGCCCGACTCGCCGCATTACACCGACCAGATGAAGCTGTTTGTCGCGGGCAAATATAAGCCCGTCCATTTCGAATGGGCCGACGCCGTGAAGCATGCAAAGCGCCGTTATCGGCCCTGAACGGCGTTTGTCGAAAATGTGCAGCCGCCAGATTGTGTTTGTCCGTTTTAGCACTATCTCTGGCGGCAGTAAAAATATCTTTGGGAGCATATCATGATCCGTAAATTGACCCTCGCGCTTATGTTGTCTGGTTCGGTGTTGGCCGCGCAGGCACCCGCATTTGCGCAAACCGCAGCACCCGTTTCAAAGCTGGTGGAGGCCGTGAATATTCCGCATGAGAAATTCACGCTCGACAACGGCCTGACGGTGTTGGTGCATGAAGACCGCAAAGCGCCGATCGTCGCGGTTTCCATCTGGTATGGCGTAGGGTCAAAGAATGAGCCCAAAGGCAAAACGGGCTATGCCCATTTGTTCGAACATATCATGTTCAACGGCAGCGAAAACGCGCCGGGCGACTATTTTGAATATACCAAGAAAATCGGCGCCACCGACTTGAACGGAACGACATGGCTCGACCGGACGAACTATTTCCAGACCGTGCCGACGACTGCGCTGGAATCTGCGTTATTCCTCGAAAGCGACCGCATGGGCTATTTGCTCAATGCTGTTTCCAAGGAAAAGCTCGACAACCAGATCGGCGTTGTTTCGAACGAAAAGCGTCAGGGCGACAATCAGCCATTTGGACTGGTCGATTACAAGCGCTCGGAAACCTTGTTCCCCGTTGGTCACCCTTATCATCATGACACCATTGGCAGCTTGGAAGATCTGTCGGCGGCGTCGCTGGATGACATGAAGAACTGGTTCATCGACCATTATGGCCCAAATAATGCGGTGCTCGTGCTGGCAGGCGATATCAACGCCGCGCAAGCCAAACCGCTCGTTGAAAAATGGTTCGGCAGCATTAAGCGCGGCAAAGATGTTGCGCCCGTCAACGCGCCTGTGCCCACGCTGGAAAAGCCGGTTAAAATCGTGATGAAGGACAAGGTTCCGACCACACGTATTTATCGCAACTGGGTGGTGCCGGGATTGGCCGACCCTGATGCAAATGCGTTATACATTGGTATGAGCGCGCTTGGCGGCCTGTCCAGCTCACGTCTGGACAATATCCTTGTGCGTCAGGAACAAAGCGTCGTGGGCGTTTCGGCATATCTGATCCCGTTCATGCACGGCAGCCTGATTAACATTCAAGCGGATGTGAAGCCCGGCGGTGATGCCGATGCGGTTGCCAAGCGGCTGGATGAAATATTGGCCGATTACATCGCCACGGGCCCAACCGCTGAGGAAGTGCAGCGCGTAGCCGCTAGCAATATTGCCCAGCAAATCGATGGCCTTGAACAGGTTGGCGGATTCGGCGGAAAGGCCGTCGCGCTTGCCGAAGGTCAGCTTTATGTGGGCGACTCGAATTTCTACAAGAAAGAGTTGGAGCGTCTCGCCACGACAAAGCCCGAAGCTGTAAAGGCAGCGATGCAAAAATGGCTTACCCGCCCCGTGCTCGAAATTCGCGTCGAGCCAGGCGAGCGTGAGGTGTATAAGGAAGTGGCCGCCGGATCGGGCAGCCGCACCGGCACGCTGACATCGCCTGCTTTTTACGCGCCCCCCGGAACCGAAGATATGCTTGTGTCTGCGCCTTTGGCGTTTCAAGACCGCAGCAAATTCCCAGAGCCAACCGGCACGCCATCGCTGGATTTCCCGACCGTTGAGGAAACAACGCTTGGCAATGGTATCAAGGTTTTCTTCGCACGGCGGGCCGCTGTACCAACGGTCCGCGTCGCGGTCAGTTTCAACGCGGGCTATGCGGCTGATCCAGCAGACAAGCGCGGTATCGCGTCGATGATGTCGACGATGATGTTGGAAGGTACACAGACCCTCACATCGACCAAGCTTGCGGAAACCGAAGAGAAATTGGGCGCTGACGTCAATGTTGGATCGTCGCTTGACCGGACGGTTGCAAGCCTGCGTGCGGTAAAACCAAATTTGGGTCTGTCGCTCGACCTTTTGGCCGATGTGATTAAAAATCCGGCCTTCGCAACCAATGAGCTGGAGCGTGTCCGCATTCAGCAACTGACGCGGATCAAGTCGGAAAACAACCAGCCGCAGGGCATTGCCGTGCGCCGCATGCCGCCATTGCTGTACGGAAATGCACATCCTTATGGCGGGCCGCAAACGGGTAGCGGCTATGCCGAAACGGTTGCGACGATCACGCGTGCCGATGTCGCCAATTTCCACCAGTCATGGATACATCCGGCAAAAGCGGAAATCTTTGTCGTCGGCGATACCACGCTGAAAGAAATCAAGCCGATGTTGGAGCAGCGCTTTGGCAAGTGGAAGCCAACAGCGCCCGCTGCACCGGCGAAGAATTTCTCTGCGGCCATCCCTGCGCCGCAATCCAAGATTCTGCTGATTGACCGGCCAAATTCGCCACAGTCGCTGGTCCTGGCCGGCGTCGTGCTGGATGCAAAGGGATCGGACGATTTGCTGACCCTGCGCGCAGCGAACGAGGTTTTCGGCGGTGACTTCCTGTCGCGTATCAATATGGACCTGCGCGAAACCAAGGGTTGGTCTTATGGCGTGCGCAGCCAAGTAAATGGCGCGGAAGACCGCGTGCCATTTTATATGTTTGCGCCAGTCCAAACCAATCAGACAGGACCATCGGTCAAGGTTTTGATTGACCAGTTAAATGACTTTAACGGTGCAAAGCCGGTTACTGCGGAAGAACTGGAAAAGACCATCAAGGGCAATGTGCTTGAACTGCCGGGCAGCTATGAACAGTCGTCTGCGGTTCTGGGGCAAATGCAGTCCGATCGTTTGAACAAGCGTTCATTCGATTATGCCGAAACACTGGCGGGCAAATATAACGCCCTGACCGCCAAGGCGCTGAACGACGAAATGCGCGCAAAGGTTGATCCGTCCAAAATTACATGGCTGGTCGTGGGCGATGCCGCCAAGGTGAAGCCACAGCTTGAAGCACTTGGATTGCCAATTGAAATGGTAACCGAAGCTGCTAACACCACTGCCAGTAAAACAACCAAGTAAGGAGCAAGAATATGGCAGCAGTTGATGGCCAATGGGACGTAACAATCAAAAGCCCAATGGGTGACCAAAAGGCCGTTTTGACCGTCAATAGCGACGGCGGCAGCTTTTCGGGCAACATGTCGGGTGGCCTTGGTGCAATGGAAATTGCCAATGGCACCGTCGATGGTGACACCTTGAGCTGGGGCATGGACATCACTGTTCCAATGCCAATGCATCTTGATGCTACCGCAACCGTTGCGGGCGATGCTATCACTGGTGAAGTAAAGGCTGGTGCCTTTGGTTCGATGGGCCTTTCGGGCACACGTAAGTAAATTACAATCGGGGCCGGTCTCCGCGCCCTGAATTGAGACAAATGGCCGTCTGCCCTTTGGGGCGGGCGGCCTTGTTCTATTGTGGCTGAGTGCTACTATGTCGATCGGCGGCGTTTCTCCCGACTCGCTAAACAGGCAGGAGCCTTGGCATGAACCAGATCGCATCCACATCGCAGAGTCGTATGTCGTCATTGCGCTGGGCGTTGATTATCATTCCGCTCACCATGTTTCTTGGGTTTCTCTCTGGTACCATGTCAGGGTCAACCGCCGACAACGCGTGGTATCAAGCTTTGATTAAACCAGATATTCAGCCCCCGGGCTGGGTGTTCGGTGTGGTTTGGCCGACATTATATGTGATGATGGGGCTCGCGCTTGCGATGGCGCTCCATGCGCGTGGCACGCGGGTCCGCACTGTTGCGATTGGCCTGTTCCTGTTGCAATTTGTGATCAACCTCAGCTGGTCGCCCTTGTTTTTTGGACAGCATGAAGTGACGGCTGCGTTTTTCATCATCCTTGTGATGCTGGGTGTCGCTATTGCTACAACCTTCGCATTTGCGCGCGTTCGCAAGGCTGCGGCCTGGTTGATGGTGCCTTATTTGGTGTGGATTAGCTTCGCCGCGATACTGAATTTTCAGATCGATCAGTTGAATCCTGATGCAGAAAGCCTTTACGTGCCCGCTAAGAGTTCCCAGATAGGCAAAAGCGGTTAATCTCCCGACCGCAATGGAGTGAATGACATGCAAAGCGAAAAGCGCATTTTTGATGATTTGGCCAAGGTACTGAATGGCGTTGCCGGAACAGTCGCTGGCATGGGCCGCGAAGCCGAAGCGAGCATGCGTGACCGCGCCCGCGAATGGGCCGCCGGTCTGGACCTCGTGTCGCGCGAAGAATTTGATGCGGTGAAAACACTCGCGGCCAATGCCCGCGCCGAAGCCGATGCGCTTGGCAAAAGGGTGGCTGCGTTGGAAGCCGCGCTTAAGGCAAAAGGCGGCGCTGCGCCCGCAAAGGCCAAGCCTTCCAAATAAGTTCATAATCCGTCCGGTTTGAACTTTTCCACAGTCGGCCCACAAGCTTGTGTTGCGCAGCGTCGCAAGTTGCTTGCGCGCGAGTCAGTCAAGAGGCAGACTCGGCGGTATCATAACAGGCGCAATTTTATGCACGACGCAGACGAACAATATGAGCAATTTGAACGGGACGAATCCGCGCCCGTAGACATGCTCGCCGCATTGTTCGAAGCGCGTGGCTGGTCGTTCGAGCTTGAGGGCGAGGACGAGATTACCGCCGAGTATAAGGGCAGCTGGGCCAGCTACCAGATCCGCGCGATCTGGCGTGAAGATGACAATGCGCTGCAGCTTATCATCTTGCCGGATATAACCGTACCCGTGGACAAGCGCGCGAGCGTGTACACGGCGCTCGGCCTTATCAATGAACAATTGTGGCTTGGCCATTTCGACATGTGGTCCGCGAACGGCATATTGTTGTTCCGCCATGGCAGTTTGATGGCGCCCAATGGGTTGTTGGGTGTGGATCAGGCACAAACCATCATCGACGTCGCGATTGACGAATGCGAACGTTTCTACCCGGTGTTCCAGTTCATCATCTGGGGCGACAAATCACCCGAAGAAGCCATCGCCAGCGCACTCATCGATACGCATGGTGAAGCGTAACGTCAGGCCGCGCCCTCGCGTTTGGCTTTAATCAGATAGTGCATATGGCCCATGGCGATGGGCTTATCCCGATCATCCTGCCACGCGCGGGCCTCGACATTGGCCATCGTGCGGCCAAGCCGCGTGACTTCACCCACGGCATAGGTCATCTGGCTGAGGCCGCCGCGCATGAAATCGACCGTGACATTGACTTGCTTGATGGCGGAATCGCTCCCCTGCGCCTGTAAGGCGCGGTGCACGGCGGCGATGGCCGCGATTTCGAGCAATCCGGATATGGCGCCGCCATGCAGATACCCAGGGCGACCTTGTACGCGGTCGGCAAAGGGCATGCCGATCACGGGCACACCGTCGATTTCGTCGACGATCGTCATGTCCAACGCTTGGGCATAAGGCGGCAGAGCAATTGGGCTATCGGTCATGATATGCGGTCTCCGATACGGATGAATGTGCCGCTTGCATGCGCCAAGGGCTCGTCCGGATTGCCATTATGGGCAAAGCCGCGAACAAAGCCGATGCTGTTGGTCAAATGATAGCAAATGCCACGGCCATATACGCGCTCACCCGAAGGTGACGGACGCAGATAGTCGATCCGCAAGTCCATCGTTACTTGCGGCCTAAACTCACCCAGCTTCGTCCAAATCGACATGCTGGTGGCGTTGTCCATCAGGCTGATGATCACGGCCGACGCGAGGATACCGGTATCGGAGTCGGCAACAAGGTCTTCACGCCAGTCGATGGCGAGTTCCACCCAATCAGCGCCATGGCCAACATATTCCATGTCGAGAAACCCGCCATGGCCAAATTTGCCCATCATCTTGTTGACGAGGGCGGGGTCGAATTCAGTGCCTTTCGGCACGATGCTGCCCAAATCGGGTTTGCCGAACGCCATTTACTTACTTTCTAAGGTTGGCCGCAATTGCGGCGTCACACGTGCTTTTGAAAGCTGCTCATAGGCATATCCCGCCTTCAACACCTTATGGTCATGCCACTTTGGCCCAATGAAGCTTAAACCGACCGGCAGGCCAGCGGACAGACCCATCGGCACTGTCAAATGCGGAAAGCCGGCAACGGCCGGCAATTGGCTTGCGCTTGGCCCTGAAAAGGCATCGCCTTTGCCAAGTGTGGAAAGCCGCGCCGGACCATTGGTCTGGGCGATGATGACATCAACTTTGTCATGGGCAAAAAACTGATTGAGCGCGCCCGAGGCAAGACCGCGTGACGTTGCCAGTGCTTGCACATAAGCGGGATCGTCTAGCCCGGCTTCTTTGTCGGCGGCCTCAAATATGTCTTGTCCAAAATGCTGCAATTCCGTGTTGGCATTGGCCTTGTTGAACGCAATGACATCCGCAAGCGTTTTATGTGGGACGAGGCCTTCGGGCAGACCTTGCAAATAGCTTGCAAGGTTTGCCTTCAATTCTGCCAGCAGAACCTTGAATTCGCCTTGTCCGATTTTCTGGCGGTCAATTTTGCTGCCATCCAGCATGACGACTTCAGCGCCGCCAGCCTTCAATGTGGCAAGTGCCGCATCGAACAATGCGGCGTCAACGTTGGGCGCGCGCAGAACGCCAATGCGCATGCCTTTTAACCCATCGACAGAAAGGTCCTTGCTGTAATCGCCGCGCCATGTGTCGGCATCGGCGGTCGCGGCGTCCTGTGGATCGGAACCTGCCATTGCCGTGAGCATGATGGCGGCATCACGGACCGAACGCGTCATGGGGCCTGCGGTGTCCTGGCTGTGGCTGATGGGCACGATATAGCGGCGCGAGACAAGGCCGACGGTGGGTTTGAACCCGACCACGCCGTTTATGCTAGCGGGGCAAGTAATCGATCCATCGGTTTCGGTCCCAATGCTGCCTGCCGCAAGGCCCGCAGCCATTGCAGAACCACTGCCGCTGGACGAGCCGCAGCTGTTGCGGTCAAGCGCGTGTGGATTTTTGGTGAGGCCGCCCACTGCGCTCCACCCGCTGGTGGAGTTACCCGACCGGATATTGGCCCATTCGCTCAAATTGGTTTTTCCAAGAATGACCGCGCCCGCCGCGCGCAACCGCGCAATCAACGGTGCATCACGATTGGTGATATTGCCGGCCAAGGCCAATGACCCTGCGGTCGTCGCGATGGGTCCGGCCACTTCGACATTGTCCTTCACCAATACCGGAATACCATGCATTGGCCCGCGATATGTGCCCGCACGCAGTTCCGCATCCATGGCGCGGGCCTGTTCAATCGCATCGGGGAAGGTGGCGATGACCGCATTGAGCATGGGGCCGCTGTCATCCACCGCTGCAATCCGCGCCAGATAGGCCGCCGTAATCGCTTCGCTGTTCAACGCGCCATCATCAATGCCATCGGCCAATTGCGACAGGTCCAAGCTTTCGATGGGACCAGCCTTGGCAAGATTGGCGGTGGCCCGTTCGGTCGATGGCGGCGTTGGCGCCATTGCGGACGCCGACGATGCAAAAGTGACGCAGCTTAAGATGAGGGCAATTTTAACCTTCACGTCGCGTCTCCCTTGGCAAGCTCCGCGCCCCGGTCACGCGCGGCGCGCAATGTATCGGTTATCAGTTTGTTCAACGCCGCATCCGAATCCAGCACCGCGAGCCCTGCGGCTGTGGTGCCGCCCGGACTGGTGACGCGCCGTGCCAGATCAGCGGGCGTTTCCGATGAGGTCGCGGCCAAGATCGCAGCGCCCTCGGTCATCGCCAGCGCCAGCTGTGCGGCAACATCGCGCGGCAATCCGGCGGCTTCACCACCTTGGGTCAGTGCATCAATGAAACGATAGACGAACGCTGGCCCGGACCCCGCAAGCGCCGTGACGGCGTCCATATGCGCTTCGTCGTCGATCCAGATGACCGCACCCAGCGGAGCCAGTAACGATGCCATCTCTGCCCGTTGCTGCGCATCGTCATGCGGCGCAAAAACACCCAGCGGTGACTTGCCAATCGCGGCGGCCAAATTGGGCATCAGCCGTATGACGCGCGCATCGGGAAAATACGCAGAAAGCGTATCGGTCGTGGTTCCGGCAAGTATGGATATCAACGTTGCCCCGGGGGCGAGTATGCGCGCTATTTCGGGCGCCAGCTCAGCCAAAAGCTGCGGCTTTATGCCCAATATGACGACATCAAAGCCCGTGTCCATTGCGGCTGAAGACCGATGGACATGAACGCCCTCTGGCAGGTTTTCCGCAACCGGATCGATGATGTGGAAGGTGGCGGGTGCGACATTGGCGGCAAGCCAACCGCGCAGCATGGCACCCCCCATATTACCACAGCCGTAAAAGCAAATTTTAGATGGGAAAGCGGACACAATGAAGACCTTGCGACTATTTACGCTGTCGTCATGCCCTATCCTTGCGCCAACGGCAACCGCAGGAACAATGACAATCCTTCAGGCGGTACCACGGGTGGCGCACTTGCGTGCCGAACGGCATCGGCGCGCGCACGGTTGAGGATGGCCGCTGGCACGCCGGGATCATGAAACACATTGTCCGCTTCACCAAGCAGGCGGGCGGTGAGCAACGTAAGGTCATCGGGATCGGCGGAGAGCAATGCAATCTCGATCAACCGGTCGCCCTTGGGATTTTCGGCCTGCATAATCCAATTGTCGACCGTCGCGTCGTCATGTGTGCCGAACGGGTCAAGCATGCCGCCGGCGGCGAAACCCTGATCCAATGCACGTCGGCGCTCCGCCCCTTCGGACCAACGCGCGCGGATTTTGCTGCGGGCTCTGGAAATGGCTTCGGCCAGTGGGCCCAATGTTTCAGGCAGCAGTGTTTCGATACGCTGGCGAATGGCCTTGGCCATGCCCGCCGATGCGCCGCCGGTGCCGACTGCAATCAACACAGGGGTCCGGTCGACAATCGCGGGCGTCGTAAAATCACAAATTTCGGGGCGGTCGACGACGTTCACCAGCAAGCCAAGGGCTTTTAGATCATCAGCAGCGATGCGGGCTTCGTCTTCTTCGGCGATTGCGACGAAGGCAATCCGTGCCGTGCGATCGGCGGCATCAACGCAAATGCCGCCCGCGCGTTCAATAAGCCGCCGTTTCGCATCCGCCATTTCGCCTTCACCGACCAAAATGACATTTCGGCCCTTCAGATTTACGAAAATGGGGAGCTGATCCAAATCTCTATCCTTATTTCAGCCAGTCGGGCACATGCTCGGCAGCGAGAATGGTCTCGGGCGAAATACGATCCGCAACCACCGCAAATTTATCGCCGTCGACGAGCACTTCGGGGACGAGGCCGCGGCTGTTATAGGTGCTTGCCATCGTCGCGCCATACGCACCCGCTGTGCGGAATACGGCAAGATCATTTGCCTCGACGACATCGACTTCGCGGCCCATGGCAAAGGTATCACCGGTTTCACAGACGGGGCCGACAATGTTGGCAGTCATTTTGCGGCCATTGGGTTCGACTGCGTCAAAATCATGCCACGCATCATACAGCGCGGGGCGCGCCAAGTCATTCATTGCGGCATCGACAATGGCAAAGGGTGCATTGCCCGATCCGGGCTTCACGCGAATTACGCGCGTCAGCAGGACGCCCGCGTTTCCGGCGATGACACGGCCGGGTTCGAACATCAAACGCACGCCCCAGTCCCTGGTCACGCGCGCAACCATCGCGCCATATTCGGCAGGTTCAGGCGGATTGTCACCGTCGCGATAGCGCACGCCAAGGCCGCCGCCCAAGTCAACATGGGTGACTTTATGGCCTTGGTCGCGCAAATCCTGCACCAGCGCACCGACTTTTGTGAACGCTGTCTCCAGCGGCTCAAGGCTGGTCAACTGACTGCCGATATGCACCGCAACGCCGCGCATATTCAGTCCAGGCAACGCATTTAAGCGGCCATAAATTTCCGTCGCGCGGTGAATGCCCACGCCAAATTTATTGTCGGCTTTCCCCGTTGAAATCTTGCCATGTGTTCCGGCGTCGACATCGGGATTGATACGCAGCACGGCGTTCGCTTGATAGTTCAACGCGTTCGCAAGCGTCGCAAGCTCGCGGCCTTCTTCTTCGGACTCGATATTGAATTGCCCGATACCTGCCTTCAATGCGCGGACGATTTCTTCGGCAGTCTTGCCAACGCCCGAAAAAACAATGTCTTCTGGCGCCATGCCCGCAGCAAGTGCGCGGTCCATTTCGCCGCCCGACACAACATCCGCGCCATAGCCCTGACGCGCGAGCACCTTGAGCACGGCCAAATTCGGGTTGGATTTCACGGCAAAGGCCAAATGCGGGTTATCAAGGGCCGACAAGCCAGCGCGGAACACTTGCGCGTGCCGCTCCAGCGTTGCGCGCGAGTAGATATAGACAGGTGTGCCAACCGCCGCCGCAATATCGGGCAGCGCGACATCTTCGGCGTGCAGCACGCCATTTTTAAGGTCAAAATGGTTCATAGGATGGGATACTTATTTGGAAGGCGTTTTTTCCGACGAATCGGTCTGTTCGGGGCCAAACGGTTTGGGTTCTTGCCCCGGCGGAATGTCGAACGGATCATCTTCGCGCCGGTCGGACCGTTTCAGCAGCTCGTCGGTGCGCCCTGGCCGTGCCTGAACCGATGGAGTCGTCAGAATCTTCGCCGTTTGCTCGGTGGTCTGGCCATAAGCTTGCGGTGGCATGCTATTGCCCGTGCGGGGTTCCAGATCGCCCACTTTGCCGCAGCCCGCAACGCACATGGCGACGCCAATGATGAAGATGGTCCGCGCCGGTTTCATGCCTCAAGTTCCTTTTTGGCGGTGCTGATGGCTTCTTTTACGCGCATAGGTGCCGTACCGCCAGCACTCGTCCGGCTGTTTACCGATCCTTCGATCGACAGGTCGGGCAAATTGCAGCCAGCGAGCGCCGCATTGATGGCAGAAAGATCGTCCACGGTGATGTCGGACAGGCTTATGCCACGTGCCTCACAGGATTTGACGACGCTGCCCGTGACATGATGTGCCTCGCGGAAGGGCATACCAAATTCGCGCACCAACCAGTCGGCCAGATCGGTAGCGGTGGAAAACCCGCTGCCCGCCACCTCGCGCATGCGCGGCGTATTAAATGTCACATTGGCCACCATGCCCGTCATCGCGGCGATGGACAAAGACAGCAGGTCATATGCCTCAAACACCGGAGGTTTATCGTCCTGCATGTCCTTGGAATATGCGAGCGGCAGGCCCTTCATGGTGATCATCAGGCTGTTCATGCAGCCAATGATCCGTCCTGCATGGCCACGCACCAGTTCAGCCGCGTCGGGATTGCGCTTTTGCGGCATGATGGAACTGCCCGTCGACCATGCGTCGGGCAGGCTGATGAAACCATAAGGCTGCGACGCCCATATGATCATTTCTTCGGCCAACCGCGACAGATGAAGCGCCGTTTGTGCGGCGGCCGTAAGGAACTCAAGCGCGAAGTCGCGGTCGGAAACAGAGTCCAGACTGTTCGCCATGGGGCCGTCAAAGCCAAGCGCCAATGCCGTTGCGGCGCGATCAATCGGAAAGGATGTTCCCGCAAGTGCGGCTGCACCCAAGGGTGACTGGTTCAACCGGCTGCGGCAATCGGCAAAGCGGCTGCGGTCGCGCTTTGTCATTTCATAATAGGCCATCAGGTGGTGGCCGAGCGTAACAGGCTGCGCGACCTGCAAATGCGTGAAGCCGGGCATGATGCTATCGGCATGTTCTTCTGCGCGTGTTACCAGCGCCGACTGGAATGCGCGCAGGCCAGCATCGATTTCATCGGTAGCATTGCGCACCCAAAGGCGGAAGTCGGTGGCGACTTGGTCATTGCGCGACCGCGCGGTGTGCAAGCGTGCCGCAGGCTCACCCACCAACGCACGTAACCGCGTTTCGGTGACCATATGAATATCTTCAAGCGTGAGGTCTTCGGGCACGCCATTGGCTGCATATTCGGCGTAAATGCTATCGAGCCCGCTTTGGATCGCGGCATTGTCTGACGCCGTTATAATCCCGTTTGCGGCCAGCATATCGGCATGCGCTTTGCTGCCGGCTATGTCTTCCTGCCAAAGACGCTTGTCGAATGGGATGGAGGCATTTATCTCGCGCATGATAACGCCAGGGCCTTCGCCAAACCGGCCGCCCCACATGCTATTGGAATCAGAGATGCGCTTTGTAATTGCCTTAATCCTTTTAGTGCTGGCTGGGTGCGATAAAGAAAGCCAACCCAAGGGGCAAGCGCAACCCGCATCCACGGCCAAGGCAGGGGCATCTGACACGGCGGAAATTGCTCTTGAAAGCGCCAATGGCATGCGCGCCACGCTAAGCTACACATTTGCGGGTCAAAAAGCACCATCGGCACCTTTTGCCGATGCGCAGGGTCAGGATGTCAGCCTTGCCGATTTTGAAGGCAAGCCGTTGTTGCTCAACATCTGGGCAACATGGTGTGCGCCATGCAAAGCGGAAATGCCGACGCTGGATGCGCTGGCGAAGTTGGAGAAAGGCCGCATGAACGTGATTGCGGTGTCGCAAGACCTTGAAGGACGCGCACCTGTTGCCGCGTTTTTCACGGAGACAGGGGTCAAGAATTTGGAGCCCTATACCGATGCTGACAATGCACTGCTGACGGCGTTCAACAACGCGATCGCGCTGCCGACCACCATATTATATGACAGTGATGGCAAAGAAGTGTGGCGCGTGGCGGGCGGTGTGGAATGGGATGAGGCCGAAATGGCAAAGCTGCTGCGCGCAGCGGACTAATAGGTCCTGACCCTACATCAATATGCGGCGGACTCGCTGCTTTTCGGCTTTTCGAACGGGCAGTGATTCGGTCAGTGACCGCACGACCACATGTTTGTGCCGGGGATCATTGCAATTGGTGATTTCCGCTTGCTCGGTTTCCCGGGCAAAGGCTGTGCTGGGCAAAAACCCTGCCGACAATATGACGATGCCTGTGCCCAACGTTGAAAAAAGTCCCCGCATAGCGGCAAATTGCCAGCAGAAAGCTTTATAAACGATGAATGACGAAGGGGTGTCCTGCATTTCTGGTGCCTCTATCGGCCAACATCCAAAAATGGTGGGCGCTAACGGGCTCGAACCGCTGACCCTCTCGGTGTAAACGAGATGCTCTACCAACTGAGCTAAGCGCCCCACTACGGGAAGCGCGCCTTTGCCAAAGCGTTTTGGCTTTTGCAAGCCTAATCAGATGATCGGAGCGGAACGGATGCCGATTGCGACAAAATAATCATCCAGCTTGGCAGATGTTTCGTCCGACAGTTCAATGAAAACCCGCCGTGCATCGGCTGGATCCTGACGCCGGACGAGCATGCCGCTTTCGGTCATTGCGGTAATCCACCGCAAGGCAGTCGTCGGGGGAACCGCAGCGGCAATACACGGGCTGGAAACCGACACATGCTGCCCTTCTTGTCCGGCCGCCTTTAGGTCCAGCAAAATATCCCAGGCCGGGTCCGCGAACAGATCGGGTGGAAAATAACGCTCCCGCATACGGCGCAGCTTGATGATCTCGCGCAGCATTTGGGGGTCCGTTGCGTCCGAGTGCATAGCACTGGCGGATGGAAATCCCTGAAACCCACCCAATGGCGCTGGCCGAAAGGAAAGAGCTTTGTCGGATACCGATGTTTTGGGTTCCGAATCGGCCATGCGGGCAAGAGTGCGGGCAAATTCTGCGAGCTCGTCGCTGATTCGGTGCAGCGATCCGAATGGGACATCACGGTTCGTGTCATGCAGTCGGTCCATTTTGCCCCGTCCAAACGCCCCCGCCAAAATCGGCATCGCCTCAATGTAGTCAGCGTCGACGAAAAAATGGCACTGGCCTTGCGGAAGCGCTGCATAAGCGTCCTCGAGCCCGTCCATATTGGTCCACACCAACGCAGTGCTCCGATGCATTTGAAGATACCGCGATATGCGCGCCAAGAAATCTTCTGGTATGTCCATTTTGAACGTAAAATGGACCAAAATGAAATCCGTCCACTGTGTATCGTCCATCACCAGCGCGGTGCAGCCCATTACCGACAATAATCGCTTGAGTTCAGCGACGCGTCGCGCCGTGCCGCCGACGATCATGGCCGTGCGGCCATTGATGCTGGAACCGAAGGTGGACGGGGGTTTTGCCATATATATTCTCCCAGAAATGCGAATAGGGGCCTCACGTCGCGAAGGCACGATGTTTGCGGTGTGCGCCATGTACAATTTATATCCATTTTGGAAGTAACAGTTTTGACCGACTGTTTGTTTGCAAGGCGCCCCTGATGCGCTAATCCCCCTGTCCATTGAGCCTGCGCACACGGGCCGCAAAATGCAGAGGAGCATATTTAGGTGAAAACGGGAAAAATCATGTTGAGCGCAGCGGCGCTTTTATTGTCAGGAGTTGCGATGACGGCGGTTGCACAAGCGAAAGAAATGAAGTCCGGCCAATCGGCCAGCGACCCCGTATTGCTTCAGGAATGGACCGGGCCATATGAGGGCGTGCCGCCATGGGACAAGGTGAAAGTTACGCAATTCCCGGCCGCGTTTGAGGCCGCGATGCAGGCATCAAAGGCTGAATTTGAAGCGATGCTCGCAAAGCCCGAAGCCATCACGTTCGACAACACCATCACCGCCAGCGAACTGTCCGGCGAAAAAATCGGCCGGCTGTTTTCGATCTGGGGCGTGCATTCATCGAACCTGTCGAACCCTGAAGTCCGTAAAATTCAGGCGGAATGGGAACCAAAGGTTAGCGCGTTTTTCTCCGAACTTTCGCTTGATGCCCGTTATTTCCAGCGCGTCAAATATCTCTTCGATCAGCGCGCGAATCTCGGCCTAGATGCCAAGCAGATGCGTCTGTTGGAACGGACCTATGACGGTCTGGTCCGCAATGGAGCGATGCTCGACGCGGGCAAGAAAGCACAAGTCATCCGCATAGAGACCGACCTTGCCAAGAAATTCTCTGCTTTTTCCGAAAAGGTTCTGGCGGATGAAGAAACCTTCATCCTCATAACCGACGCGGCGGACCTTGCGGGTTTACCCGAGAGCTATGTGGCGGCGATTCAGGCTGCGGCCAAGGCAAAGGGCCAAACTGGCTGGGCCGTGGTGAACACCCGTTCTGCCGTTCAGCCTTTCCTTGAAAATTCAACACGGCGCGATTTGCGTGAAAAGGTCTGGCGTGCGTTCACGATGCGCGGCGATAACCAGAATGCGAACGACACCAACGCGACTATCGCCGAAATATTGAAACTGCGTCAGCAGCGTGCCGAAATTCTGGGCTTCCCGACCCATGCCCATTACCGCATGGCCGACACGATGGCGAAGGACCCGAACAAGGCGATGGACCTGATGATGAAGGTCTGGCCTGCTGCTGCTGCCCGCGTCAAAGAAGAGGTGGCCGACATGCAGGCCATCGCCAATGCCGACAACATCATAATCGAACCATGGGATTATCGTTTCTACGCCGAAAAGGTGCGCAAGGCGAAATATGACCTCGATCAGGAAGCCGTTAAACCCTATTTCCAGCTGGATAATATGGTCGCCGCGATGTTCGACGCCGCGGGCAAGCTATATGGCATGAGCTTCTCCGAAAACACGGGCACGGTCCCTGTGTTCGAACCCAAGGTACGAACATTTGAGGTTAAGCGCGATGGCAAGGTCGTTGGCCTGTTCTACCTCGACAATTTCGCGCGCGCCGGCAAGCGTTCGGGCGCATGGATGACCACCTATCGCAGCCAGCACAAATTGGGCGGCAAGAATGACATCGTGCTTGCATCGAACAATAACAACTTCGTGCCCGGCGCCGATGGCGTGCCAACGCTCATCAGCATTGATGACGCGTCGACATTGTTCCACGAATTCGGTCACGCGATCCATTATCTGAACTACGACATCACATGGCCGGGCCTTGGCGGCACGCCGCGCGACTTTGTGGAATATCCAAGCCAGGTGAACGAAAACTGGTTGCTGACGCCTTATGTGCTCAACACCTATGCCAAGCATTATAAAACAGGGGAGCCAATCCCGGCCGCCTTGGTCGAAAAAATCCGCGCGAGTGATACGTTCAATCAGGGCTTTTCGACCGTAGAATATCTGTCGAGCGCCATTTTGGATATGAAGCTGCACAACCGCAGCGAACCCGTAACCGATCCGCGCGCATTTGAACGCGATACGTTGGCCGAAATCGGCATGCCCAAGGAAATGGCAATGCGCCATCGCCTGCCGCAGTTTAACCACCTGTTTGCCGATGATGGCTATTCAGCGGGTTATTACAGCTATCTCTGGTCCGAAACGATGGATGCCGACACATGGGCGGCGTTCACCGAAAAGGGCGATGTCTGGGACAAGGAAACAGCCGAGCGGTTCCGGTCCATGTTGCTGGCAACGGGCAATGAAACCGACCGGATCGAAGCCTATCGCGCATTTCGTGGCCGTGATCCTGATGTGAAATATATCATGAAAAAGCGCGGTTTCCCGACGGGCGAATAACGCTTTTTTCAAGTTAAAAAGGGGGCTGCGCGGGGGAAAAACTGCGCAGCCCTTTTTTGTTGATTTCCAGCGCGCGAATGCCAAAATTGAGCTATTATTGCGTGCGGCCTTGGCAAAACGCCGCCGTGCGCGAAAGGAGATGTGAGATGCTCGGTTTATTCTTCGGCAAAGAACCTTGGTTTCGTGCGAAACGTTTCGGCTATGGCGCTGGACTGCCGTTCAAGTGGCAGGGATGGGCCGTGCTCGGCTTTTATATTTTGGCGATGACTGGCTTGGGGCTGCTTGCGGACAATGATCAAGCGATACCCACAATAGCGACAGTCGCGCTCATGTTGATCATTACCAGCATTTTCGTCGTCATCGTTCGCAACCACACCGAGGGCGGCTGGAAATGGCGCGGGCTTTAACGCTTAACGCAGCGCTTGGTCTAACAAGCGCGCGAGCCTGATCCCGCCGCGCTCAACCTGTTGGCGTAATGCGGCGCGTGACGCAGCGATGTCGGCTTCATCAATAACCACGGGTGCGGTTGGCTTTGCGCCACATGGGTCACCATCGACCGCGCGGGGATAGGCAATCTCTTTCGATATCGCCCAATTTTCTTCGCTCCACAGGCGGGCATTGCCCTGTTTGACAGCGGCTTTCTCCGCGGGCGAAAACGTGCGCACAATCGCCGGTGCGGCAGACAGCGCGCGGTCGGCCAGCAAGCCGTCCCACACTGAGTGCAAATTATATCCCCGCATATTGCCATATATGACCTTTAGGTCATTGCCGCCGCGGTCCGCACGGTCACCGGCGTGCAATGGCTGGTGAATGTCACCTACAAAATGCACAAGAAAGGCCAGCGCCTGCAAACGGAGATGCGCAGGCAGCGCCTTGTTTGACAGCAACGCAAAGTTGCGGTCGATCTGCGCCGACACGCAGTTCCCGTCGGCGCACGCGCTTTTTAGGTCAAACGGCTTGCAAATATCGACATTCTGATAATGCCAGCTGTTGGTATAGCCCCAGCGCGCACGATCGCCTTTGATGCAATCCGCCCAGACGCTGACGTCAGCAATGTTGCGCATCGCACATTTGGGCGTGCCCAGCATGGGCGCCGCGCGCAACAGACGTTGCATATTCGCACGCGCATTGGCGGACATATTGGCCTGCGCAATGTGCGCCACGGTCTCATGCCCATATTCCCAATATGCCTGGGCAGGGGCAAGTGGCGCGACAAGGACGAGAAGAGCGATGAGCAAGCGTTTCATGTGCGCGCCATAATTTGTAACGACGTGTAAATCAAAGCAACAATCGCGCGTGGTACGTATAGGATGGTGATTGCGGGAATATTCCAAGCCGCCTATATCCCCCCAATGTCTTCCATTCGCCCTTGGCGCGATATCGCGCGTCGTCAGTCCCGCCAAATCATGGTGGGTAATGTCCCTGTTGGTGGAAATGCCCCGATTGCGGTGCAAACGATGACCAATACGCTGACCAGCGATGCCGCCGCGACCATCGCCCAAATCCGCCGCTGTGAAGATGCCGGGGTCGATATCATTCGCGTGTCCTGCCCTGATGTCGAAAGCACCGCTGCGCTGAAACAGATTGTGCGCGCCGCCAATGTGCCCATCGTCGCCGACATTCATTTCCATTATAAACGCGCGCTTGAGGCGGCGGACGCTGGCGCGGCGTGCTTGCGGATTAACCCGGGCAATATCGGTTCATCAGAGCGTGTGAAAGAGGTCGTCAACGCCGCCAAGGCCAATGGCTGCGCGATCCGTATTGGTGTGAACGCCGGATCCTTGGAAAAGGACTTGCTCGAAAAATATGGCGAGCCTTGTCCCGAAGCGCTGATCGAAAGCGCGCTTGACCATATCAAGCTGCTGCAGGACCATGATTTCCACGAATATAAGGTCGCGGTAAAAGCGTCCGACGTATTCCTTGCCGTTGCGGCCTATATGGGGCTGGCCGAGGCGGTGGATTGCCCGCTGCATCTTGGGATTACCGAAGCGGGCGGATTGATTGGCGGCACGGTCAAATCATCCATCGGCATGGGCAATATGCTCTGGGCCGGAATTGGCGACACCATCCGCGTCAGCCTGTCTGCCGAACCCGAAGAGGAAGTTCGTGTCGGCTATGAAATCCTAAAAGCATTGGGCCTGCGCACCCGCGGCGTGCGCGTGGTCAGCTGCCCCAGCTGTGCCCGCCAAGGTTTCGACGTCATCCGCACCGTGCAAAAGCTGGAAGACGCGCTGAGCCATATCAAGACGCCCATGTCACTCTCGGTGCTTGGCTGCGTCGTCAACGGCCCCGGCGAAGCGCGCGAAACAGACATCGGCATCACCGGCGGCGGCAATGGCAAGCACATGGTCTATCTGTCGGGCGTGACCGATCACCATGTCGCAAATGACGACATGGTCAGCCACATCGTCAAACTGGTCGAAGCCAAAGCAGCCGAAATCGACGCCGGCACCAGCGTCAGCATGGATACGCTGCACGGGAAAGCTGCTTGAGCCTCTCCATTCGTTCGGCGACGCCAGCCGACATTTCGCTCATTGGTCAGTTCATCCGCGACCTCGCGGAATATGAAAAGCTTGCCCATGAAGTGCGTTTTGATGAAGCGGTGATGGCGCAAAAGCTGTTTGGACCGCGCCCCTTTGCTGAGGTGTTGATCGGTGAGATTGACGGAACGCCGCAGGGATTTGCCCTGTTCTTCCACAATTTCTCGACCTTTGAAGGGCGTCCGGGGATTTATCTGGAGGATCTGTTCGTCCGGCCAGACGCGCGTGGTTCGGGGCTTGGCAAGGCATTGCTGGGTAAGCTTGCGGCGCTTGCGGTGGAGCGCGATTGCGCGCGGCTGGAATGGTCGGTGCTCGATTGGAACACGCCCGCGATTGATTTTTACAAGGCGCTTGGCGCACGTCCGATGGACGAATGGACGGTGTACAGGGTCGATGGCGATGCGCTGACTGGCCTTGCGGCGCATAGCATTTAGCCATGGCTGAATTGCACCCGCGCCCCTTTATCCCATTCATGGTGGCAGCGGCTGGTGTCGGTACATTTTCGCTGATGGACGCGGCGATGAAGGATCTGGCGCTCTCCATCGGCGCGTATAATGCGGTGATGTGGCGTAACACCGTTGGTGCGTTGTTGATGGGCGTTTTGTTCGTCGGCACGCGGCAGAAATGGCCGCCCGTACATCTGCTGAAAATCCATTTGTGGCGCAGCATCGTCGTCGCGGTGATGGCGGTCAGTTTTTTCTGGTCGCTCACGAAACTGCCCTTGGCCGAAGCCATTGGTCTGAGCTTTATTGCGCCGGTCATCGCGCTGTATCTTGCCGCCGTGATGTTGAAAGAAACCATTGGGAAAGAGGCGATCTGGGCGTCGCTGGCGGGCTTGGGCGGCGTTGCCATCATCATGGCGGGCCGGTTGAGCGGACATTATACGATGGGCCATGTCTGGGGCGCTGCTGCGGTTTTATTTTCGGCGGTGGTGTTTGCCTATAACCTCATTCTCGCGCGGCAGCAGGCGCAGGTCGCTGGCCCAATCGAGATCGCCTTTTTCCAGAATCTGTTTGTCGCGTTAACGCTTGGCCTTGCTGCGCCATGGTTTTTGCAGCCCATCGGCATGTCTGATGCCCCAATGGTCGGCGCATCTGCTGCGCTGGCGGTTATCTCGCTGTTACTTTTAAGCTGGGCTTATGCACGTGCAGAAGCGCAGATTTTGATTCCGGTCGAATATACCGCCTTTGTCTGGGCAGCGTTTTTCGGCTGGCTGTTTTTCGCCGAACCCGTCACCTGGCCTGTGCTTTTGGGAACGGCCTTGATCGTGGGCGGAAGCCTGATTGCGGCGCGGGCAAAACCCGTGCCGGTCAATCAGGTGGAGGTTGCGACGGTGTAGGGGGTCGGTTCGCTCCGAACGTTTCTTTTGCCCACCCACAACGTCGTCACCCTGAACTTGTTTCAGGGTGACGTGGTTTATGTGCAAAACAGTTCAGTTAGGCTGTCAGCGCCGAATAGATCATCGTCTTGATTTCACGACGCACCGGATAGGTGGTCGATGGCAGCAATTGCGTCATGAAAATCATGATGATGTCTTCCACCGGATCGATGAAAAAGGCGGTGGAATACATGCCGCCCCAATAAAAATCGCCGTTGGAACATGGCGCAAGTGTCGCGGCGCTGTCGATGGTCGTGGCAAAGCCGAGGCCAAAGCCAATGCCCGCCATTTCGGCCTCGCTAAACAAAGACTTCGACATTTGCGTCAGGTCTTGGCCGCCGGGAATATGGTTGGCGGTCATCAATTCTATCGTTTTGGGGCTCAGGATTTGTGCCCCATCCAGCGCGCCGCCATTCAGCAGCATCCGGCAAAAGCGATGATAGTCGGATATGCTCGACGCAAGGCCGCCGCCGCCGGAGTTGAAAGTCCATCCCTTGGCCCAGGCACTTTCGGACCCAGCCTTGTCGAGCAGCTTCATCTTGGATTCGGGGTCAAAACCAAAGCCGTCGGGGATGCGCGATGCCTTATCGGCGGGCACTTGGAAAAATGTATCGGCCATACCCAGCGGCGTGAAGATATGCGTCTGGAAATATTCAGGCAGTGATAATCCGCTGATCCGTTCGACCAATATGCCGACGATGTCGGTGGCGACGGAATAATTCCACTGCGTGCCGGGGTCGAATTCCAGCGGGATTTGCGCGAGCGTGTCGATCACGCTTTGCGATGTATTTTTGGTCCAGCTTTCAACATCGGTCTTGCGATAGGCCGCGTCGACATTGCCCTGTTCCTGAAAGCTATAGGTAAAACCAGCCGTGTGGCGCAGCAGATCGACGATGCGCATCTGGGTCGTCGGCGGGCGCGTCATAAACGGCACGTTGCCGCCGCCGCCCACAAATACGCCCAAATTCGCAAATTCCGGAATATATTTGGAAACCGGATCGGTCAGCGCAACCTTGCCCTGTTCGACCAGCTGCATGAACGCGACCGAGGTGATGGGCTTGGTCATCGATGCAATGCGAAAAATTGCGTCGTCCGCAACGCCTGAGCTCCACTGAAGCGCAATATCATCGCCGCGCCCGACCAGCAGCGCCGCAAACGGCAATTTGCCGCTGTCGAGATATTCGGTCTGAATGAATGCCGGTATCCGGGCGAGCCGGTCTGGACGGAAACCTAATTCTTCGGCGCTCATACGGCTGTTTGTCCTGTTAATTGGCGGGTTACGGGGTGTGAGCTGGAAAGGCCACCGTCGACGGCAATGGCTTGACCATTGACGTAGCTCGCCTGATCACTCGCAAGGAACAAGGCGACATTGGCGAGCTCCTCTGGCTGCGCGCCGCGGCGCAGCGGGTTGAGACGGCCGATCTTGTCGGTCACGCCCTTTTCCTTGGCATAATCGAATGTCGGCTTGGTCATGCCGGTTTCGGTAAGGCCGGGGCAGATCGCGTTGCAACGGACATTGGTGCCCGACAATTGTTGTGCGCTGACTTGCGCCAGATTGATGACGCCGGCTTTCGATGCCGAATATGGCGGGCCGCCAGCACCCGAGCGAATGCCCGCGACACTTGCGGTCAGGATGATCGAACCGCCATTGCCGGCATCGGCCATGACCTTGCCCGCATGCTTCACCATCAGCCATGGGCCAATGAGGTTGACGCGCAAGACGCTCGTGAAATTTTCGACCGTGTTGTCGAAGATACCTTCCATGCCGCCGGAGATGCCCGCATTGGCAAAGGCGACATCAAGATGTCCGTGCAGCTCAATCGCCTTTGCGACAATCGCGGCGACATCTGCCTCATCGCCTGCGTCCATCTGGACGGCGGTGGCGGCGTCGCCAATCATGGCTGCGGTGTCATGCACCGATGCCGCCATATCGCCCAGAACGACCTTTGCGCCTTCGGCAGCAAAGCGAATGGCCGATGCGCGGCCAATGCCTGAACCTGCGCCTGTGATGATGGCTACTTTGCCTGCTAATGCGCCGGTCATACCACTACACCCCCATCAACAACGATTGTCTGTCCTGTCATAAATGTTGATGCATCGGAGGCGAGATAAACCGCAGCGCCTGCAATCTCACGCGGCTCGCCAATCCGGCCCAATGCTGCGCCAGAGGTCGACGCCTTCAAATTTTCGGGATTTTCCCACAATGCCTTGGCAAAGTCGGTCTTCACCAGTCCCGGCGCGATGGAGTTAATCCGCACATTATGTGGGCCAAATTCGCGGGCGAGGTTTTTGGTCATCTGGATATCCGCCGCCTTGGTGATCGCATAAGCGCCCAATATCGGCGATCCGCGCAGGCCGCCGATCGACGACACAATGACAATGGAACCGGCTTTGCGTTCGATCATTTCGGGCGCAACCATTTGGATCAACCAATGCTGCGACACGATATTGTGATCGAGTGTCTTGCGCAGCTGTTCATCGGTGATCGTCGCCATCGGGCCGTAATGCGGGTTCGATGCCGCGTTGCAGACCAGAACGTCGACTTTGCCAAACGCCTTGCGGGTTTCATCGACAAGGTTTTGCAACGACTCTTTGGACGATAGGCTTGAGGCCACGGCAATCGCGGCGCCCGGATGCTTGGCATTGATGCCCGCGGCAACCGCTTGGCAATCTTCAATATTCCGGCTGGAAATCGCGACCTTTGCGCCGTGGTCGGCCATTTCTTCGGCAATCGCCTGACCAATGCCACGCGATGAACCTGTGATGATTGCGACCTTACCGGTCATATCGAATAGTGACATTGATCTCTCTCCTATTCCTCCCGCTCACGGGGAGGATATTATTCTTTACGCCCCGGCTTGCTCGGCAAATTTCCATGCGGATTGTGCGAGCGGGTACACACGTTCGGCCATCGCTTGTGCATGTGACGAACTTGCGGTGCCATCAATGACGCGTTTCTTGATACCCTGAATAATCCCCGCCAAGCGGAAGAAGTTATAGGCAAAATACCAGTTCATATCGGGCACGCCGTCGCGGTTCGTTGCCGCGCAGTAACGTTCGACCATCGCGTCCAATTCGGGGATGCCCAATGTGGCGCGGTCCAAATCCATGACGCCGGAGCGCCCTTCATTATGCGTGACCCATGCCATCGCGACATAAGTGAAATCCGCCAGCGGATCGCCAAGCGTCGACAGTTCCCAGTCGAGCACGGCGACAACATGCGGATCCTTGGCATCGAAAATCATGTTATCGATGCGGTAGTCACCATGGACGACGCTGGTGCGTGTTTGTTCGGGCAGCGTTTTGGGCAGCCATTCGATCAACCGCTCCATTTCCGGCATGACCTCGGTTTCCGCCAAACGATATTGCTTGGTCCAGCGGTCCACCTGACGTCCGAAATAATTGCCGGGTTTGCCAAAATCGGACAGTCCGGCCGCGTCCACGTCAACATTGTGCAACGCAGCCAGCGTGTCGATCATCGCTTCATAGGTTGCTGTGCGTTCGGCCGGGTTCGACCCCGGCATCGCGCCGTCCCAGATTGTGCGGCCTTCGACCATGTCCATGATGTAGAACCAGCTGCCGATGACGCTGTCGTCGGTGCACAGGCCATAAGGCTTGGCGACGGGAAAGCCTGTCGGATGAAGCCCGGCGATGACTTTATATTCGCGGTCCACGGCATGCGCGCTGGGCAACAAAACGCCCAATGGCTTGCGGCGCAGCACATAAGCCCCGCTTTTGGCGTTGAGTCGGTAGGTCGGGTTGGATTGCCCGCCCGCAAACTTCAATGCCTGCACGGGGCCTTCAAAACCCGCTACATTTGCCGTCATCCATTCGGCGAGCTTGGCTTCGTCCAATATGTCCGTGCCGGTTGGTGCAACCGTGCCGGTAAAGGCCGTTTGTGCATCAATGGGTGTCGGCGCTGCGGTCATTGGTCGAATACGATAACCGAACGGGCCGCATCACCGCGCTTCATTTGGTCAAAGCCTTCATTGATACGTTCCAGCGGAATGGTTTCCGAAACGATGCTGTCGAGATCCAGCATGCCGCGCATGTAGAAATCGACGAGGCGCGGAATATCAACAGGGAAGCGGGTGCCGCCCATGAGCGCACCTTGCAGTTTTTTGCCCGACAGCAAATCCATTGCCGACAGTCCGACCGAATGCTGCAGCGGCATCATGCCCAGTATCGTTGCTGTCCCACCGCGCTTCAGCGACTTGACGGCAAGCTCACCCGAGGCCGGACGACCGACAGCTTCAATCGCATGATCAACGCCGCCCTTGGTCAATTCCTGAATTTGCTTGGCTGCATCAGCATCCATTGGGTCAATGACATCGGTTGCACCGAGCTTCATCGCCAGTGCACGCTTTTCGGGCATAGGGTCAGCCGCAATGATGCGGCCCGCACCGGCAATTTTCGCCGCGTTAATCGTTGCAAGGCCAACGCCGCCGCAGCCGATAACGGCAATGGTTTCACCGGGCGTTACTTTGCAGGCGTTGAAAATGGTGCCTGCACCTGTGGTGACAGCACAGCCAATGACCGATGCCTTATCAAGCGGCATTTCAGGGTTAATCGCAACGCACGCATGTTCATGCACCAGCATCATTTCGGCATAAGCCGACAGGTTCAGCATCTGGTTGACGATGCTGCCATCGGGGCGTGTCAGGCGCGGGGCTTCGCCGGGCTTGCGCCGCGTGTCGCCGCCAAGGCACAGGGACATCCGGCCAGAGACGCAATATTCGCAATGGCCGCAGAATGCGCTCAGGCAGGTGACAACGGCGTCGCCGACCTTAACGGTGCGCACTTCGCTGCCCACGGCCTCAACAATGCCCGCGGCCTCATGGCCGGGAATCGCGGGCAGGGGGTGCGGATATGTGCCTTCGATGAAATGCAGATCGCTATGGCAAAGCCCGCAGGCCGCAGTGCGGATAAGCACCTCATGCGGCCCGGGGTTCGAAATATTGATCTGTTCAATCTGAAGCGGTTTGCCCGCTTCGATCAGGACGGCAGCCTTCACCGTGTTGCCCCCATGTCACCGCTCGACATGCCTTCTTTGCCGCGGCCGCCATGTTTGCCCAATTCCATACGGGCAATGGCACGTGCGTGCACTTCATCCGGACCATCGGCGAGACGCAAGGTGCGCTGATGCGCCCATGCTGACGCCAGACCGAAATCGTCGGACACGCCGCCGCCGCCATGTGCTTGAATGGCATTGTCGATGATGCTGAGCGCCATGTTCGGTGCCTGCACCTTGATCATCGCGATTTCCGCAGCCGCTGCCTTGTTGCCGACCTTGTCCATCATGTCCGCAGCCTTGAGGCAAAGCAGACGCGTCATTTCAATGTCGATACGGGCACGGGCAATGCGTTCTTCCCACACGCTATGTTCGGCAACGGTCTTGCCGAAAGCAACGCGCGACTGCAGGCGCTTGCACATTTTCTCCAGCGCTTCTTCGGCGGTGCCGATGGTGCGCATGCAATGGTGAATACGGCCAGGTCCAAGGCGCCCTTGCGCGATCTCGAAGCCGCGGCCTTCGCCCAGTAACATGTTCGATGCGGGAATTCGGACATCCTTCAATTCGATTTCCATATGGCCATGCGGCGCATCGTCATATCCGAACACAGGAAGGTGACGCAGGATTTTAACGCCGGGCGAGTCGAGTTCCATCAGCACCATCGATTGCTGCGCATGACGCTTCGCTTCGAAATCGGTCTTGCCCATGACAATCGCGATTTTGCAGCGCGGGTCGCCCGCACCTGACGACCACCACTTAACGCCATTCAGGACATATTCGTCGCCTTCACGGCGAATCGATGTTTCGATGTTGGTTGCATCTGACGACGCAACGGCTGGCTCGGTCATCAAAAAGGCCGAACGGATTTCGCCGTTCATCAGCGGGATCATCCACTTTTCTTTTTGCTCTGCCGTACCGTACCGCAGGAACACTTCCATATTGCCGGTGTCCGGCGCGGAGCAGTTATACACTTCGGATGCAAAACCGATGCGGCCCATTTCTTCGGCGCACAGCGCATATTCCATGTTGGTGAGGCCGGGGCCATCGAAATGGACGCTGTCATCGACATGCACGCGGCCCGACGTTGGCGGCATGAACAGGTTCCAAAGACCAGCGGCTTTCGCCCGTGCCTTTTCCTCTTCAACGACCTGAAGCACTTTCCAACGGTCGCCCACGGCCTGTTCGGCGTAATAATCGGCAACGCGCGGACGCAGGAAGCGTTCGTTATGGTCGCGAATGCGGTCCCGCCAGTAAGTTTGTTTGTCGGTGAGATCGAAATTCATGACTCAGTTCCTCTTCCATATTTAATTGAATAGTTAACTGGCAGACTCTGCCGATGTGTTCAAGGCGCGCAAGCGTTCATTATGACTTTCACGCGAAATTGGGAAATGCCGCAGGATAAGAACGCCGCTAATTCCAAGGACGGCCACTACGCCCATATAATATAAAGCGAGCCCATCAAGGACAGCGACGTCCACTTGGCCCGGCTTTGCATTTTGCGGGAACTGGGCAAAGCTCAATATCATGCCAGCGGCAAAGGTGCCTATACCAACGGCGCATTTCTGCATGAAGAAATAGCCTGCGAAAAACAGACCTTCGGAACGCCTGCCCGTTTCTTGCTGCGATGCCTCGACCACATCGGCCATCATCGACGATGTCAGCATCATCATGCCGATGGCGGTGCTGTTGGAAAATATAAGGAAGGAAAACATGAATGCGACCGACGGGTCCGATGGCCCACCGGGCACAAGGTCAAGCAGCCAACTGGCGTACAAAGCGGTGTTGAAGCTGAGCGAAAACAGGGCAAGCAGGATAGCGCCGTTTTTCTTGCCAAGGCGCGCAGACAGCGGCGGAACAATGAAGAATGCCACAATAACCGTGCCGAACAGGAGAAGCGCGTAATAGAGCATTTCCATCTGCTGTAGCTGCCACAGAAACGCGAGTTGATAGTTGCTGAGCGCAAAGGTGAGGCCCTGATTGATAAGGGCAAATAAAGCGGCCGATACCAGCCAGAGGAAAGCTTTGTTGGAAAGGGTTGCCTTCACCTCGGCAAGCGCATGGCCAAGGCCTGCGCCGCGCGGAGCAGGGGGGGATTGCTTCGCAACATGGCGGTGCTGGCCTAATGCTGAAATCAGCACAGCGCCCGTCATCATCAACGCGCCCCATGATGATAGCGAGTCATAGCCGGCGGGGTCGCTCACACCCTTTTCACCGGTAAAGAAAATGCCATAGGCGAAAATCAGCATCAGCAAGCCGCCGGCCCAGCCAAACAGAAAACGGTACCGCATCAATCGCGTGCGTTCGTCATAATCGCCGGTCAGTTCCGGAACCAAAGCAATCGACGGCACTTCGCACATCGCAACCAATGTGCGCGCCAATACCGCGGTGCAGAACAACCAGATGATCGTTCCGGTCTGCCCCATTTCGGGCGGGTGCCATAGCAGCAGCCAGATAATGCCGAGCGGGATTGCGGCACCGTACAACCATGGAAGGCGGCGGCCCCATTTGCTTTGCGTGCGGTCGGACAGCTCACCAATGATCGGGTCGGCGAAGGCATCAAAAATCAGCGCAGCCATAATGACAGTGCCGACAAGCCCTGCATCAATGCCCAGCACCTGATTATAAAAAATCAGCAGAAAAACCGAAAAGCCATTGTCCTTCACGCCATAGGCTACCGAGCCTAGACCATGCATGACCTTCAACGATCGGGGAAGTGGGACTGCTTGGGTCATGGAAAGTTAAATGAAGCTGCGCGAAAGGGTAGTGTTTCCGTCGAATCGCACGTTGTTTCTCTCCTGTTTCCTGCCTTCATGCTAGGCCCGCTTCTCGGCCTGTCAATCGCGATGCAAATGACGTTACGGCATGCTTTGCTCACCGATAAGCGCTTGCGTTTCTGCGCGTGACCGCCCAAAAATTCATCACGCAATTAAAATAGGAGAGCATGATGTCCGACCTTGAAACTTTCCGCGCCGAAGCGCGCGCCTGGCTGGAGGAAAACTGCCCAGCTGAAATGCGCACGCCTGCAAAGGGTGACGAAGATGTCTGCTGGGGCGGACGCAATTTTGTGTTTCAGTCAGAAGCGCAAAAGCTGTGGCTCGAACGCTGCGTGGCCAAGGGGTATACCGTGCCCGATTGGCCCAAAGCTTATGGTGGTGCAGGCCTTAGCCCGCAGGAAACCAAAGTCCTGCGTCAGGAAATGGCAAAGCTTGGTTGTCGTTCGCCGCTGAACAGCTTTGGCATATGGATGCTTGGCCCAGCCTTGCTGAAGTTCGGCACCGAAGAGCAAAAAGTGCATTATATGGGCCAGATCGCGCGCGGCGAAATCCGCTGGTGCCAGGGTTATTCCGAACCCGGCTCAGGCAGTGACCTTGTATCGATGCAGACCTTTGGCGAAGACAAGGGCGATCATTGGGTCGTCAATGGCCAGAAAATCTGGACGTCCTATGCGGACAAGGCGGATTGGATTTTCTGCCTCGTGCGCACCGACAAGACCAACAAATATCAGGGCATCAGCTTCCTGTTGTTCGACATGGAAACGCCCGGCGTTACGACCAAGCCCATCAAGTTGATTTCGGGTAACTCGCCGTTCTGCGAAACATTCTTCGACAATGTCGTGGTGCCCAAGCATCAGATCGTTGGCGAATTGAACCGCGGATGGGATGTTGCGAAATATCTGCTGGGGCATGAGCGCGAGATGATCTCGGGCATGGGCGGCGATGGCGGCGTAACTTCCATCGGTGCGGCGATGAAGGCTGTATTGACCGAAGAACCCGTGCTGCGCGCACAAATGGCATTGTTCGATGTCGAGAATCTGACATTCCGTGCGCATGGCGAACGGTTCATGGACGAATGGAAAACCGGCAAGGCGCACCCTGCTTATTCCAACCTGATGAAATATGTCGGGACCGAGCTGAATAAAAAGCGCAACGAACTGGTGATGTCGATTGGCGGAACGCAGGCGCTGGAATGGGAGAGCGAACGTTCCAACGGCGGGTCAAAGGCCCGCAATTGGTTGCGGACCAAAGCGAACTCGATTGAAGGCGGCACCAGCGAAGTCATGCTGAACGTCGTATCCAAACGCATCCTCGAAATGCCGGGAGCTTAAGACCATGGCGATGACATTGAACGACGACCAGAACATGCTGCGCGAGAGCGCGCGTGATTTCATGGCGAGCGAAGCCCCCGTCACCCATTTCCGCAAATTTCGCGACATGGGTTGCAAGGATGGTTTCAGCCATGGCCTGTGGAAGCAGTTTGCCGAAATGGGCTTCACCGGCATCCTTATTCCCGAGGCTGAAGGTGGCATGGGCATGGGCCAGATTGAGGCTGGAATCGTGCTGGAAGAAATTGGCCGAAACCTGTCACCTTCGCCATTTCTGACGACATCGGTTGCCGCTGTTGAGGCGTTGAAACTGGCCGACAAGGCGATGCGTGACCGCTGGTTTCCCGGCATTTTGGCGGGCGAAACGGTTATCGGCATTGCGATTGAAGAAGGCGTAAAGCACCGGCCCGAAAAAATTGCCTGCGTTGCCGAACGCAGTGGCAATGGCTTCAAACTGACCGGACACAAGCAATTTGTCGTGCAAGGCACGTCGTCGGACATGCTGATCGTTGCTGCACGGACCGCAGGCGCGGTGGGAGAGACCGACGGCCTGACATTGTTCGCCGTCGACAAGGACGCGGCGGGCCTGTCGATGGAGGCGGCACGTTTGGTCGATTCCGCAATGGCCGCGCATGTGAAACTCGAGGGCGTTCAGGTGAATGCCGACGCTGTCATTGGTGACGTTGACGGCGGCTGGGCTGTGCTTTCCAAGATGTTGGACGCTGGCCGCGTTGGTGCAGCCGCCGAAATGGTCGGCGTTGGCACAGGCGCAATGGACATGACGTTCGATTATCTTAAAACCCGCAAGCAGTTCGACCGCGTCATTGGCGAGTTCCAAGCGCTTCAGCACCGCGCCGCGCATCTTTATGGTGAAATGGAAGGCGCGCGTTCGATTGTGCTGAAGGCGCAATCGTTAATGGATGAAGGCCATGCCAAGGCGGAACTGTATGTTGCGGCGGCCAAGGCGAAAGCCGGCCTCGCCTGCAATCTTGCGGTACGCGAAGGCGTTCAAATGCACGGCGGCATCGGCATGACCGATGAATATGACATCGGCCTCTATATGAAGCGCGACCGCGGGCTGAACGAATTTTTCGGCGATGCATATTATCACGCAGACCGCGTGGCGACGATGAACGGTTATTGAGACGAATTGGAAAAAAGAACCGTAGCCCTGAGCCGTCAAGGCGCAGCCTTGGCGAAAGTCGAAGGGCGTTGAGAGGTCTGCGCAACCGCTGGTTGGCACCCTTCGACGGACGCAGTCGCTTTGCGACAGCTGCTCAGGGCTACGGTTAATACTGCTTATTTTGTGCAAAGGATTAGACATGGAAATTCAAACTTTATTCAACCTCAATGGCCGCGTTGCCCTGGTCACCGGCGGATCGCGGGGCATCGGCAAGATGATTGTCGAAGGCTATTTGAAAGCAGGCGCGGCACGCGTGTACATCAGCGCGCGCAAGGTCGACCAAATCGAAGAAACCGTTGCCGAGTTTGGCAATCAGGTCATTGGCCTGCCTTGCGATCTGTCGACGGTTGACGGTTGCCTTTCACTCGCGGCACAAATTGCCGAGCGTGAGGAAAAGGTCGACATTCTGGTGAACAATGCAGGTGCGGCATGGGGCGCCGATTTTGGTCAATTCCCCGAAGCCGGCTGGGACCGCGTGATGGACCTGAACGTCAAATCCTTGTTCTTCCTGACGCAAGCTTTGCATCCGCAATTGAAAGCGGCCGCGACATTTGATCGTCCCGGCAAGGTCATCAACATCGCGTCGATTGACGGCCTGCGCATCAATCCATGGCAAACCTACAGCTATCAGGCATCAAAGGCTGCGGTCATTCACCTGACCCGCCGTTTGGCCGCTGAGTTGGTCAAGGACAATATCCTTGTGTCGGGCATTGCGCCGGGCGCGTTCCAGTCGGACATGAACAAAGCGGCGCGTGACCATGCCGATGCGGTCGGCAAAAATATCCCGTTCCCACGCATCGGTACACCTGAAGATATGGCGGGACTCGCGATTTTCTTGGCGGCGCGTGCTGGCGATTATATCGTTGGGGAGACAATTGCGTGCGACGGCGGCATCGTCAACGCATCGCTTCCGGGTAATGGAATTGCGCCTTAACGGCTATTTTTACACCTGAATTCGAATGCATTTGACGCATTTCTGAGGAAAATAGGGTGAGTTGCAAAACATGCAACTTGCCCTATTCTTTTCGCAATTGCAGCATAAACGCGCCGTCCCTATCTGCGCTTCAACGGCAAGCGATTGCCGAAATACAGATTGACCGGGCGGCTCTCCTCCTCCTCTCTCCCTCGCCCCCGGACAATATTACGGCCTCCATGCACTGCGTGGAGGCCGTTTCTGTTTTGCCCAAAAAGTTGTTCTCCATATTGTCCACCGCGAAGTGGCCCGCCTGTGGATAACTTGGCATTTGCCGCTTTGTGCGACTCGAAAAGCATGAGACCTTTAAGTCATCAGGCAGACAGGCTAAGACGCAAAGTGGAACCGGAAACGGGAAAGCAGAGCGGACCGGAGTGGGTGCAGGATCACCAAATCCGCAGGCAATCGGTCGCAAGACTGGGAATGTGGCAGAGGCGGTGGGTACGAAGAAAACGAATATCATGTGCGGCCGATCGCAAGAAAAGCAACGCCAGATAGGATACCCAAAGTACCAAGGTGAACTGAAATGACTTTCGGGTCAGATTGGGGAACCGGACGTCAGAAAGCGGAAAAAATGGCCCTAGTGGCCAAGGACTTCCAAAATCAGACGCAGTGGGCGCTGGTAGCAATACCAGCGCCCATTTATTTTATGTGGCACAAAAATCGCCGCATCGCTAAGGCCGTTTCATGTCTGAAATCACGCCCCAAATCGTCGCCGACCACGGTCTCAATGAAGAAGAATATGCGCGCATTTTGCACGCCATGGGCCGCGTGCCCAACATGGTTGAACTCGGCATATTTTCGGTGATGTGGTCGGAACATTGTTCCTACAAATCGTCACGCATCCATTTGAAGAAACTGCCGACCGAGGCACCTTGGGTCATTTGCGGCCCCGGTGAGAATGCCGGCGTAATCGACATTGGCGAAGGCCCGAACGGCAGTAAGCTTGCCGCGATCTTCAAAATGGAATCGCACAACCACCCGTCATACATCGAACCCTATCAGGGGGCGGCGACGGGCGTTGGCGGCATCTTGCGCGACGTGTTCACAATGGGCGCGCGCCCTGTGGCGAATATGAACGCCCTGCGCTTCGGACGCCCGGACCATCCCAAGATGAAGCATCTTGTGCAGGGCGTGGTTGCGGGCATTGGCGGCTATGGCAATTGTGTTGGCGTGCCCACCGTGGGCGGCGAAACCAATTTCCACCGGGCTTATGATGGCAACATCCTCGTCAACGCAATGACCGTTGGCGTCGCGGATCAGGACAAGATTTTCTATTCGGCCGCAACTGGCCTTGGCAACCCCATCGTCTATGTCGGATCCAAAACTGGCCGCGACGGTATTCATGGCGCGACCATGGCATCGGCGGATTTCGGCGCAGACATTGAAGAAAAGCGCCCGACGGTTCAGGTCGGTGATCCATTCACCGAAAAGCTGCTGATTGAGGCATGCCTTGAACTCATGGCGTCGGACGCGATTGTCGCGATTCAGGATATGGGCGCGGCTGGCCTGACCAGCTCAAGCGTTGAAATGGCGACCAATGGCAAGGCCGGCATCATCCTCGACATGGACAAGGTGCCGTGCCGCGAAGAGGGCATGACGCCCTATGAAATGATGCTGTCGGAAAGCCAGGAGCGTATGCTCATGGTGCTCAAACCCGGCCGTGAAGAATTTGCCAAAGCAATTTTCGACAAATGGGAACTCGATTTCGCAGTCATCGGCGAAGTCACCGATACGGGCCATATGGTGCTGACGTGGAAGGGCGAAGTCGTCTGCGACATTCCGCTTGGACCATTGGCCGAAGACGCACCCTTGTATGACCGCCCAGCGGCGTCGAAGGAAGAATATAAGGCATGGGCCAACGTCAAACCGCTTGGCGATGTTCCTGCCAGCAAAGATCTAGGCGCCGATTTGCTTAAGCTGATGGCAAGCCCGGACATCGCATCACGCGCGTGGATTTGGCAGCAATATGATAGCCAGGTCGGCGGCGACACGGCGCAGCTTTCGGGCGGTGATGCAGCGGTCGTGCGTATTCACGGCACCAACCGCGCACTGGCGATGAGCACCGATTGCACCCCGCGTTATTGCTATGCTGACCCGTATGAAGGCGGCAAGCAAGCGGTTGCCGAAACCTATCGCAACATCAGCGCGGTCGGCGCAACGCCGCTTGCGATTACCAACTGCCTCAACTTCGCCAACCCGCAACGGCCAGAAATCATGGCGCAAATTGTTGGCTGCCTCGAAGGGATGGGCGACGCGTGCCGCGCGCTCGATTACCCAATCGTGTCGGGCAATGTGTCGCTCTACAATGAAAGTAAGGCCACCGGCGGTGGCAGCGCGATTTTGCCGACCCCAGCCATTGGCGGCGTGGGTGTACTTGAAGACGTCGGCAAGATGGCGACGATTGGGTTCAAAACCGACGGCGACGGCATCTTCGTCATTGGCCATAATAATGGGCATCTGGGCCAGTCCTTATGGCTGCGCGAACTGCATGGCCGTGAAGACGGCGCCGCACCATCGGTCGACCTCGGCCAAGAACGCGCGCACGCGGAATTTGTCCGCCAACTCATTCAAGACGGCAAGGTTAATGCGGTGCATGACGTTGCCGACGGTGGTTTGCTCGTAGCCTTGACCGAAATGGCGTTGGCCAGTGGCAAGGGATGTGCACTCGAAGAAATCGGCGACGCCTTCACGGCGTTTGGCGAAGATCAGGCGCGCTATATTGTGACCAGCGCCGCTGCCGACCAAATACAGGCCGCAGGCATTCCGATGACGCGGATCGGTACGGTTGGCGGAACGTCAGTCGCAGGGCCGGGCTTTGACGTGCCCATCGCAACATTGCGCAACGCACATGAAAGCTTCTTCAAGGACTGGATGGAAAGCTAAGGCTTTCCGCCAGCCTTCCGCTTCAGCCGAAGTAGGCGTTAAACGGCAGGTGCCAGCAGATTATAGGGATCAATGCCGCCTGAACGCATCGCGGCATGCGCGGCTTTGTACGTCACCGGCTCTGCGATCCCCAAACGCTTGCGTGCATCGGCCAGAGGCTCGCGTAACAAGGCTGCGATATCTTCCTGCGCAATGTTCTTCGCCGCTTTGCCGATGCGATAGCCTTCGTAGACGGCTTTCATAATCGGCGCGGATTTCGCGACGCGATATTTCAGTTCCAGCCCGCCGGCATAAGCAATGAAGCCAACGCCCAGATTGTGGTTTTGCGCATAGGTAAAGCCAAGCACGCATTGTTCACCCAGCGCGTCACGGCCATATCCGGTGAGGATGTGCAGCATGTCATGGGTATCGCGCAAACGGTCGCCATAACGTTCAACCACATCGCCGAAATCGGGATAGGATGTCCGGAATTGGGCATATTCGGCCTCAAGACCCGCCGCGCTTAAACCTTCGCGCTCCATGAATTCGACATAGGCACGGCCAACGGTGCCGGCGGGCAGCTTCTTGATGCTGTCATGGTCATCGAGCATGTCGATGAGGCGCTCATTGCTCTCGAGCAATGCCTTGCCCTTTGGTGTTTCCCAAAACTTCCGCGCCATTTCGCCGAACTTGCGGCCGCTGAGCGCCGCGATGATGTGAAACACCTGCTCGGTATCTTCCTTATTCGCGATCAGCTTACGAAAATGACGCCACGCTTTCAGCGGCTGAATCTTTGCAGGGGGGCGATCAGGATGCGAGAAATACAGTTCGGTCATGGCGAATCCAAAGCTAATTATGCGATAGGGATATTTACTACCTACATTCATGTCAATAACAAAAGCTTAACGCGCTGGACGGGTTTCGCGGACTTCTGTATTAATCGAATAACACAGGGGGCGTTATGCACAAATCGGAAAGCAGATACATCACGCTGGACGCCATGCGCGGCTTTGCGGTGATGGGTATATTGGCGATGAATATCATCGGCTTCGCGATGCCCGAATGGGCCTATATCACCCCTGCGGCTTATGGCGGTGAAACCTTTGCCGACCGGATGGCGTGGCTGTTTTCCTTTGTGTTCATCGACGGCAAAATGCGCGGGCTGTTCTCGCTGTTATTCGGTGCGAGCCTGATTTTGGTAACGGAGCGTGCGTCGTCCAAAGGCGAAAGCGCGGCGCATGTGCACTATCGGCGCATGGCGTGGCTCGCGGTCTTCGGCCTCGTGCACTATTTCTTCATTTGGTTTGGCGACATATTGTTCCTGTATGCCATGGCCGGGATGGTCGCTTTTCTGTTCCGCGAATGGGCGCCCGTGCGTTTGGTCAAATGGGCGCTGATTATCCTCAGCGTGGGGCTTGTCTTTTGGGGGCTGCAATTTGGCGGGCTGCAAATCCTGCAATATATGGCGACCCAGCCCGACGCGTCGGCGGATTTGGTGCGGCAGTATAATGACGTGAAATCGAGCCCTGATTTCAGCTTTGATATCTCGGCGCAGGTCGATCTGCACCGCGGCCCATATCTACAGATTGTCGCGGACAAACTCGCCGATTGGCCGGCCTTATTTGGTGTGGTCTTCATGTCGATAGCCGAAACGCTGCCGCTGATGATGGTCGGCATGGCCATGAACAAAAGCGGGTTCATTTTGGGCAATTGGTCGCCCGCCGATTACCGCCGCTGGGCATGGCGGTTGGTGCCGGCTGGCCTTATCGCGACCGGCCTGCTCGCGCTGTGGATGATCGTCAGCCAATATGACGCGGTCACGGCGCTTGCGATTTTCTTCTTTTGGGGTGCGATACCACGTCTCATGCTGACCATCGGATATGCGGCGGTGCTGATTTTGCTCATCGCGCGTTTTGGCGGCAGTCCGCTGATGTCGCGTGTCGCCGCCGCCGGACGCGCGGCCTTTACCAATTATCTTGGTACCAGCATCATCATGACCACCCTTTTCTACGGCTATGGTTTTGGCATGTTTGGCGAAGTCGGTCGTCTTGGTCTGTGGGCATATGTGCTGATGATGTGGGCGGTGATGCTGTCATGGTCGCAACCATGGCTGAAACAACATCGTTATGGCCCGTTGGAGTGGTTGTGGCGCAGCCTGGCCCGCGGGCAGATGCAGCGGATGCGTCTTTAATGCTATTGCAATCAATTCGCATTAACACTATGAACGCCTCTTAGGAGATGTTTCATGGTCGTTTGCGTGTGTAATGCCATCCGGGAAAAAGACCTGCGCGCTGCGGTCCGTTGCGGTTCTGAGCGTCCGAATGATGTGTACGCGCGCCTTGGTCGCAAACCGAAATGCGGCCAGTGCCTGACCTTTGCCCGAAATATTATCAGCGCCGGACCTGCGACCGCGTAGCATTAGCTATTCGATAATTGGCGGTTTTACGGTACTTTTCGTCTTCAACTGGGGCATATTTCACGCTATCTTGATTCGATAAATAATAAAGGATTGTGCCATGAAGGGTGATGCAAAGGTCATTGAGTATCTAAATGAGGCGCTCAAAAATGAATTGACCGCCGTGAACCAATATTGGCTGCATTATCGTATGCTCGACAATTGGGGCGTTTCCAAACTGGCACATTTTGAACGGCATGAGTCGATTGACGAGATGAAGCATGCCGACAAGCTGGCGGAGCGTATCTTGTTCTTGGACGGGTTGCCAAATTTTCAGCTTCTCGGGCGCCTGCGCATTGGCGAAACGGTCGAAGAAATCCTGAAAGCCGATTTAGAGCTTGAGTATGAAGCTCTGTCGCAACTGAAAGATGCCATCGCGCACTGCGAAGCTGTTCGGGATTATGTCAGCCGCGATCTGTTTGCCGAAATTCTTGAGAACGAAGAAGAGCATGTTGACGTGCTGGAAAAGCAGTTCGACATGATCGCACGCATGGGCATGGAAAACTACGTTCAGTTGCAGTCGCAACCGCCCGAAGAATAATCAGCCCAAGCGCATTCCGCCAAGGGCGTTGCGTTGGGCGGCCGCGACCGGACGGCGCTCGACCAAGGGACTGGTGGCTTCGAGCGCCAACACTGTCGCTTCGAACAGCGGACGCAGGCGAACGACCTTTTCAACGAGTTCAGACGGGTCGATCTGGATTTCGACATAATGCCGGGCGGCGACTTCAATTTCTTCGGCCAACAATGCCAAGCGATTCGCGCCAAATTGCCATGCCTCGCCTTTTAACGTGTGCGCAGGCATCACCAGCTTCGCCGAATCTTTCAGACGCATGGCTTCTTCGATTGCGGCCACCGATTTCGTGCCGTCTTCAAGGAAATAGCCCAATATGCGCACAAAGCCTGCACCCAATAGGCTGCGGGTTTCTGCAAAGGCTTTCCAGTCGATCAGTCCATCCGGTTCGTTGGTCAACTATTCGCTCCCGGGACACGGAAATACGGTCCAGCACGACAGTACACGGACAGAAGTAAACAGAGCGTTGACGTAGCTGCGCGGCAGGCCGCGCGGCGTGCGTGCTTAATCCGCGAACGGGTTCTTTGATGAACGGAAATTGATGCGCACGGGTACGGCACCAAAATCTAAATCGCGGCGAATACCGTTGAGTAAATAGCGCGCATAGCTGGCGGGCAATTCGTCGGTCCGGTTGCCGAAAATCACGAACGTCGGCGGGCGGTTGCGCGCCTGAGTCATGTACCGCAATTTGATCCGCTTGCCGCCAGGGGCAGGTGGCGGGTTTGCCGAAATCGCGGCTTCGAACCAACGGTTGAGTATGCCGGTGGGCACGCGCTTGTTCCACGCCTCACGCGCGTCAAACGCCGCCGATATCATCTGGTCCAGCCCCTTGCCGGTCAGCGCAGACACGGCGATCATCGGAACGCCCTTCAACTGCGACAGGCCTTCTTCCAGCGCGGCACGAATGCCTTTGAACAGGCCGCTACCGTCGACGGCCACATCCCATTTGTTAATCGCGATAATCAGCGCGCGGCCTTCTTGAATGACATGGTCGGCAATTTTCAGGTCTTGGACTTCCAAACCTTTGG